>ERZ1673774.188-NODE-189-length-2574-cov-15.446606_pt1 | contig 2574 bp, 3 predicted proteins | sample MGYA00580186_ERZ1673774 | MGnify/ENA primary metagenome ERZ1673774 (study PRJEB41219, sample SAMN04549611) | soil metagenome | isolation source: soil | place: USA: New Mexico, Bitter Lake NWR | collected 2008-11-15 ... | reverse complement strand
TAAATGCAATTAAAATACAATTTGTTTCATTTTTTTATTTCGTCTCATCACAACAAGTAATCTCTTTAGTGAAACAAGATTCATTAACAACTTCCTATAATATATATTATGTAAACTAAAATTTGAAAAATATAAAGCAGCTATTGACTACTTAACTGCCCTTTCGTTAATTTTAAAATTCTTCGCTAAATGATTTGTCATGTTTTAACAACCATGTATAATACGTTTCTAATGTAATTCAAGCAGTTCCACATGCTCGATGAATGCAATAATTTTTTTTCGATATTCATCGATAAAAGCTTTTTACTTTCTGCAACAGCATGTTTTGTCTTTAATTTTGCGTTTTGTAATGTTTCTGTATCCAAATTTTGATCCGGGAACACTTCAAATTTGCGTTTTAAGTACAATCCTTTGTCATGAGATAAATCCAGTCGTAAAATTCCTTAATGGTTTTACGACCGCTCATATATAAACGAATTTAGTTAAGTTTACTTCAAATCCACATGCTTTTAAATGATTCTCCAATGCAGTTACAATAACTTTTCTATAAATCTCTATCACCAATGCAACAAGCATTTCAAAGGAATCTGAACTAGAAAAAAATTAATTTAAGTTATTATTGTTGGTGTATTCACAATATTTATTAATTATCTAGTTAAGAAAGTGAACATCGTTAAAAAGCAGTTAATTTAACAAACCGATCGACTTGATTTTCTTAGATTTCATGCATTAATATTCAACCCGCAAATTATAACACCGCGTTTTCCTGTAAGAAAATCCGATTAAACGATAATTTAAATTTCCTGGTTCTTTTTGATACAGTTCTTCATATAAGCGCAATGCTTCCACGTACTTTTTCATGTTTAAGAAAATTCTTACTTTTTACTGCTGTTGCAAAGCTTTCATGGTGTGTATCCTTAATGGTTACTCCTTCAAATTCGAGAATTTCTTCAGGGGGTTCATTTGTGTCGTGAATTTATGAAGTTAGAATCTATTTGATTAATGGAATATTGTTGTCTTAACCTTTTTTTCTTTTATTCGCAGGATGGTTGAGGTTCTTAACAAAGATTCCTTTCTGCATCTGCTTAGATAATTTATCTAACTTCTCCAAGTTTTCGAATACAGACATGTCCCCTTCAATTGCTTTTCCAAACAACTCTTTTATGATATCCGTTTGGGCATTCTTTTGACCTTCTTATTGAATACTTTGGTGATAGATGGGCTTCTTCTACTATCTTGAACATATTGAAATTGTAGAACGTGCAAATTTAAAACATTCGAAGAAATGGATTTTACTCCTTCTATCAGTAGAGCATTTTTTACATCATGAGCGTTTATTTTGAATGACGAAATGAACTTTTTATTTGGGAAAGTTTATTTTGTAAGTTTGCGTGATCACGTTTCATTTGACTAAGGCGATTCGTTACAACTTTTTTTCCATATCCATGTGGTGCGGAGGCGATTAATATTACATTTTCTTTATAATTATTCATTTGAGAGACCTCCTAACAGCATTTTGATAAAGTAACAATAAGAATATCCTTTTGATTCAAGTATAGCATTAAATATATTCTCTTGGTAAGCCTTCAGTTTATAATAATCCCACTCTCCTAGCAGGGGCAGATGAAAGCAAAATACATAAGTCTTTACCTTAAACAAGAAATAGCATATTCTTTTTTCCAGTGAATAGTATAGCTTTTCATTATGATTATGATCATTATATGTTTGCACAACGTAAGAAGAAGTATCATCTAATGAAAAGTTCTCAGGAGTTGTTAATCCATCATATTCTTTGCAAATCATCTGGTTATCTCTTTTTTCGTAAAGAGTTACGGCTTTACAGTCCATTAATTCCTATAGCTTCTTGTTGGTACTTTGTATTTGTAGAGTAAATATTGCAGCCGACCATCTTAGATCGTAAAAGCGCTAATAGCCTTCTCCAATTTGTAATTTGCCCATTCCGCAATAAACTTATGAATTCAAATGATAGTTCATAAAAATCCCCGTATAATTCTACATGTTCTAAGCTCCGTTCTATTTCAGAACGAATATTTAAGTATTGAAGGCTTTCTTTGAAAAGAGCTGAAAGATAGCTTTTTATGTTTGAAAGAATTTCGACACCTAATGAGCATTTTTCGAAATATATGCCTTTTTGTTCTGCATCATAAAGAAAGTACCATACATAATTTTCGGCAATATGAGGCTCCTCTTTAATATTTTCGCTTATAAAATTCAACATTGAATCCGGTTCTTTACCGTGTTCGCTTAAATACTGTACTAACGATTGTTTTATTTGAGGTCTGATCGTCCGAAAATAGGTATCAAGAACTATATCGTGAACATACACGATAAGACGTTTATTTTCGTGATATGCACGTAAAAATTCAAGGTGAGTAACAGTTTTCCCTTCATCCTCTAAGAATGTTCCTGCTTTATCCGCGATAAATAGCAGAAAGATATCACTTCTTGATACGTACTCCAAACAAGTTCGGATGGCATCTTGGTGAATATATCGCATACTATCCTGAAAACAAAATTTGGCAAAAAACAACCCCCACCTAGCCTTTGGAATAT
>ERZ1673774.181-NODE-182-length-3126-cov-19.455226_pt1 | contig 3126 bp, 3 predicted proteins | sample MGYA00580186_ERZ1673774 | MGnify/ENA primary metagenome ERZ1673774 (study PRJEB41219, sample SAMN04549611) | soil metagenome | isolation source: soil | place: USA: New Mexico, Bitter Lake NWR | collected 2008-11-15 ... | reverse complement strand
CCGCCAGGCAAGGGCTATTTTTATGCTTGATCAAGTTTATCTAGCACCACGGGTTTATATAATAATTCCTTAAAGCTTCTGTTTTTTCTTATCTCTTCTACCATATAAAGTGACATAAGGAGGATTTCCAACAACATAATCAAACTGGTCTATACCTTTTACAGCATCAAGTTTTACTTTTGCAGCTTCTTCTGTTTCAACAAATTTTAATCCTGTATCAAACAGTTCTAGTTGTCCCATTTCTCCTTCTGGTTTAAATGTAGTATCTGTAACATAAATTCTTGGATTTAATTTATCTTGAATAGATGCATCGTCCTTAAATAAATAAGCCATTAAGCATTGAATATTTAACTTGGTAAAATAAACCATCTCGGGTAAAATATCAAATCCAACTAAGTTATGATTAATAAAATTGATTAAATCTTCTTTTGAATGCCCCTTCTGATAAAGTTTGTAAATGATAAAAAGTAAAAAAATACCTGTACCGCACGACGGTTCAAGGAATTTTTTTTCTATTGTATTCTCTGCTTCGAAATCAACGACATTTTTAAGTATTAATTCGATAACATCTAAACTACTTGTATGAAACTGACCACTTTTCTTAACGGATTCATTTTTATAAACGGCACTAACCTCATTTGATATAGATACAAAAAAATCTATTATATTATCAACATTCACATATAAATCATCGGTTTTAGAAACGAGTTGTCTAGATGGTAGTAAATGATTAATATCAATACCAAATTTTTTACCAAAAACGCTGCAGTATTTACTAAATACATTTTGGAATTTATCCAAATTCAGATCAGCTTTCTTACGTTCCAATACACTGACCATTTCCATAACTCCTTTTGATGATGATGAGTCACATAAATGTTATATGAGCTCATTTAAATCGTCAAGAAGCTAGTTCGAACGAGTCAGTCTCATTTGTTGTTTGCAAACAAAAACTTTTTCAATAAGTATTTAATACATTAAAGAAGTCTATTTCATCGTCATCCGTGTGGTCATTACCAAAAATTTCAAATTATACTTCGGCCGTTGTATTAAATTCCAATGTTTTGACACTATTAAACAAGATGCGTTTCATGTAGGCAGATGGGTTTTTAATTCTTCGTTCCCGGCTAGCTTGCTTAAATTGTTCAAGGGCGTGTTCTAAATGAACGATTGTGAAGCTGTTGGAACAAGTCCTAAACCAAATCCTCGAGGCGCAAGTCAAAGAACAGCTGGGGGTCCGCCGTTATGAACGAACGGAAGAACGGAGAGAAGCGAGGACATGCCGCGAAAGTTCCTTGACAACATGATCGCTTGTCCGGAAAAGAGACCGTCAAGGAGGCTCTCCGGACTTACCTACTATACGCCAAGCCATCAAAGTCCATGTTGTCTAGCAAAGGAGCCGGCGAACTTAAGTCTCCGAAAAATAGAACCGCTTTGTGCTGTGTCCCGCTTCTTTTTACACAAATTCTTGGACTTCATCAACTCCACGGCATTCATGATCTTTGTTTAGTTGGTTTGATGTTGTTCGTTTTCATATAACGTTTAAGCTCATCATAAAAATTTTCGCGGGTTCCTGCTAAGACAACAACCACTAAATTTCCGTTTTCATCGAAATCAATAAAATAGGCAATCTCGTAATTAATCCCTTGATGGTAAATGTCATAACCGTAAATCCCTGCTAAATCCCCTGTTTTCGCTTCTCCAGCTTCGGTTGGATTGGAAAGAATCTCCCGCAAGGCGTTTTTAAAGCGTTGTTTTAATGCTTGGTCTTTTTTCGTCATCTTTTTTATCGCCTTTTCCGCCTTAGGGAGTAATTGCAGGCGATTATTCTTCGTCATCTTCGTTAAATAAATCCTCCAACGTATCCCATGTATATGTTTTCGCCTTTGGTCTTTCTTCAGAAATCATGGTTTCTAATGCAGGGGCGATTTGCGATTTACGGTATACAAACTCTTTGTAAAGTTCTTCTCCTGCATATCCTTCTTCGATAAGGTCTTTTAAAATAAGATCGGAAAAGTCAAAGTGATCTCCGTGAATCGGACGAATAATTAATTTATTATCTGCTAACTCAATTAATACTTCGTTTCCAATTCCTAATTGCTCATAAAAGTCCTTCGGTATCGTAATTTGCTTTTTGCTCGATACGGCAATTCGTTTCACAGCATGTTTCTTACGATTAGGGATATTCTCCATAGGTACCTTCCCCTTTGCCACCACATCTGATGGTACCATATTATTCCCCCTCCTCGAAAAAATTAACCAACTTTCTTGCTTTTTTTGTTATAAAAATTCTTGGTTTCTTTGTTTAGTATGATACCACTAATGAAAAACAAAAACAATGATTCCCTCAAGCCGAAAGAATTGTCTACTAACAAACATGTGTCATTGAAACGTTGGCGGCGCCCTCACTGCATCCCGCCAAATCATAGCCACCATCCTTTAAGCCGAAGGAGATCGTGGCGTGATGCCCAGCGAGCCGCTGCATGTTTCCGTGTCCCTTTTATCCTCCCTTTGCGGAAAGAATGGAAAAACAGATTAGGCGCCAGCTTTTGATTCAGTAGATGGTGTCTTTCAGTTATTCACCGTGTCAAGGAAAACGTGGAATACCTTGGAATCGAGGAGTTGCCGCGAAAGCTCCTTGACACACCTGTTCCTTGACAACATGATCGCTTGTCCGGAAAAGAGACCGTCAAGGAGGTTTTCCGGACTTACCTACTGTACGCCAAGCCATCAAGTCCATGTTGTCTAGCAAAGGGGAATTTACGCAATCATTTGGACTTGACCGAACAATCCGCAAAAATTTTGCACATTATTTCCGAATCCGCCTGAAATAATTTGAAAAAGGGATTCTGAAATAATGTGCTAACTCGCAATACTCTTATCCCAAAATCTGTCCACCTTATATTCAGAATGGATGCTAGATCAATCTACTTTCAGTCTCTTTTTTGACACAACAAAAACGCCTAGCAAGATGGGACACCTCGCCAGACGCGCTTAAATAGACTTCTTTATAGACATTTTTGCTTGTCCGAACATAAAATTATCCAGCCAGAAAAAACGCGTTATATATTACTGTAGTTGAGCAATTTTAATTACAATAATTACCATGTAAAAGAGACAAACAGG
>ERZ1673774.170-NODE-171-length-3671-cov-38.629425_pt1 | contig 3671 bp, 4 predicted proteins | sample MGYA00580186_ERZ1673774 | MGnify/ENA primary metagenome ERZ1673774 (study PRJEB41219, sample SAMN04549611) | soil metagenome | isolation source: soil | place: USA: New Mexico, Bitter Lake NWR | collected 2008-11-15 ... | reverse complement strand
TTTTATTTTACCATGTTTTGATAGTTTTTGGAAGCGGTGAGAATCCTCTTTATTTCTGTGAAAATCAATTAACCATGGCTGAAGCGGTATACCCCACAATCAAATTGGATACCCTATTAACGACCAAAAAAAGGCAATAGGAAAGCAGAGCTACCTTATTTTTAGGTATCTCGTATATTTCTGAACCTTTTTGGTTATACTAATTTATTTACTGCTCTCGAAACGGTTCTTTTCGAGAAATGATGCAGTAAATGATGGTAAGCATTCGGTGCGCGATCGCAACGAGTGCTTTTTTCTTTCCCCTGCGTGCCGCCAATGACCAATATTTCGCTGCCAAACGTTGATTCCTACATCGAGACAAAGCCCAAGCCGCCTCACATAACGCCGACTTGATATGCGGATTCCCCTTCGTCGTTCGGGTACTTTTTCGTTTTCCAGCACTTTCATGATTTCCCGGCGCGACTCCCGCCCATGAAGCGAGGTGTTGAGACGTTGGAAATTGTCCCATATCGACTCCGATTTCAGCGATAATCACGGCAGCGGTTTCCTTCTTGACCCCCGGTATGGTCACAAGAAGCTCCATCTCTTGTTTGTATACTTGTAAGAGTTGGTCGATTCGTTCTTCGATGTCTCGAAGTAAACTTTCCAACGATTCGATGTGCTTCCACGATTGGCGAATCATGAACAGTTGATGGTTGGTCAATGTACCAAAGAGAGAATCTTGAATTTGTTGTCTTTTTCCTTTCATTCTCCCATGAATACAGGCATCAATCTCTGGTTCCTCGATATATCCTTGTTTCATTAGGCGTTCAAGTAGTTTTCGCCCAGATACACCAAATACATCCGAAATCACGGAACTTAACTTGATATTGGAACATTCCAACACTTTTTGAATGCGGTTTTTCTCCGCGGTTAACTGCCCGATCCATTTTTTGCGCAAGCGAGTTAAATCCCGTCATTCTCGAATGTTCTCAGGAGGTACGAAACTCTTCTCGATCAATCCGTAACGCAACAATTTGGCGATCCATTCTGCATCGGAAACATCGGTTTTTCTCCCCGGTACATTTTTGATTCGCTGAGCGTTGGCAAGTGTAATGTCAAAGTAATCTTCCAAATTGAACACAGGTTTCCAGTAAACGCCCGTACTCTCCATCGCAATATGAGTGACACCACGATCTTCTAACCATTTCAGAAGACGAAACAAGTCTTTCGTGAAAGTAGGAAATGTTTCAACTTCCTTTTGAACGTGTTCTTCCTCTCCAAGAAGAGCACAAACGACAATTGTTTCGGCATGGACATCTAATCCTGCACAACGATGATAAAGAACATCCATGATTCTTACTCCTTCCATCGATAAATTCGCAAACAGGGAGTCCATTTGCACGTTAGGCATTTTTCTGTTCGTAGTCACCTTTTCACACGAAAAGGGCTGACAATGGGTGGAACACCAAATGGACTCAAACAGTTTTTATTACAGGGTCGAACCACCATTAAAGAGAACGTCTTTCAAAACTGTTTGCGTTCATATCCATTATGGGAAGGAATGATGGATTTTCATGCATGGGTGGGGAGTAAAATTACTCATGGATGTTTTTATTTTTATGGAGAGTTGAATCACCACTTTTTAGATCCAGGCAAGTAACTGCCGGATCATATGCACAGTAAAAATGGAAAATACTGATGCATCGCCTTAAAATATTTTGCTAGAATTTAAGAAGCCAAAAAGTATGTTTGAACAAAACTATATAAGTTGATCTACTTTTCAAAAGCACAATCAAATGGAACTTCTGAACCATTTCAATAAAAATGACTCGAAAATCATTTAAACATTGTCGAAATATAGCGAGAAATATTTGGGATTTGAGTGGAATGGAAGTCGGCAGCGAAACATATTTATCTATAAAACGGAGCATAGCTGCTATGTTGATGCAGCTTCCTAGAAAATCGTACAGTTCTCAATGAAAGGTTTTTAGAAGCTTGCCAATTTCATGGCGGGCCAAGCAAATTGATACAATGACAGCAGGACGAAAAATATGAAATGATGCTTAATGATTGACAGTCGCGCCATAAACTAATAAAATCGGATTGAAAATTCGGAATTTTTAGGAGGGGACTAAATGGAGAAATTTGAGAACTACAATAAAAGCTATATTAACGGACAATGGGTTGAAGGAAAAAGCGAAAGCATATTTGAAGATGTTAATCCTTATGATAATTCCCTCATCACAAAAGTGCGTTTAGCAACGAGAGAACAAGTGCAAGAAGCATTTGAAATCGCTCAACAGGCACAAAAAGAATGGGCGAAATCGTCTGTTGAAGAAAGAAAGGAAGTTATTCGAAAAGCAGCAGAATATTTAAAGTCTCATCAGGATGAAATTGTAAGCGTTATCACTCACGAGACAGGCGGAACTGTTTTAAAGGCGAATGTAGAATTGCACTTGACGCTGGAGGTTCTCGAAGAAGCCTTGAACTATGCAGGAGCCATACATGAAGTCAGGGAAGTCCCAAGTGCAATTGAAGGGAAAATGAACAAAATTTACCGTCTTCCGCTCGGAGTGATTTCATCGATATCACCGTTCAATTTCCCGATGAATTTATCGATGAGAACGATCGCTCCTGCGATTGCATTAGGAAACAGCGTTGTCCATAAACCGGATATACAGGTAGGTCTTGTTGGAGGCTCGATCATTGCGAAAGCATTTGAATATGCCGGACTTCCAAAAGGAGTCTTCAACATGATTTTAACCGATATTCCTGAAATCGGAGATGAAATGCTGACAAATCCGATTCCGCGCTTAATTAGTTTTACCGGCTCCACCGCCGTTGGCAGACATATCGGTGAAATTGCTGGCCGCAATTTGAAACGGGTTGCGCTGGAGCTTGGAGGCAACAGTCCGTTTGTCGTGCTGTCGGATGCCGACGTAGACCAGGCAGTGAACGCCGCTGTTTTCGGCAAGTTTATCCACCAAGGACAAATTTGTATGATCGTCAATCGCTTTATCGTTCATAAAGATCATTACGATGAATTTGTGGAAAAATTTGTTTCCAGAGCAAAATCTCTTCCTTATGGGAACCCTTCCGATCCCAATACGGTCATTGGACCATTAATCAATGAAACGCAGCTGAAAAAAGCTTTAAGCTACATTGAAGAAGCTAAGAAGGAAGGCGCAACACTTGTCTTAGAAGGGAAAAGAGAAGGAAACGTCCTCACTCCATTTGTCTTTACGAATGTCAAAAATTCAAGCAAGCTCGCGCAAACAGAAGTTTTTGCGCCCATCGCGACAATCATTAAGGCTGAATCAGATGAAGAAGCGATTGAAATGGCCAATGACACCGAATATGGTTTAAGTTCTTCTATTTTCACCAGCGACTTGAATAGAGGGGAACAGCTTGCGTTGTCCATTGATTCAGGCATGACCCATATCAATGACCAAACAGTCAATGATGCTCCAAATATTCCATTCGGCGGAAACAAAGGAAGCGGTTTAGGACGTTTCGGAAATCCATGGGTTACCGACGAATTTACCGTGACAAAATGGGTTTCAGTTCAAGAAAAAGAGCGTCAATTTCCGTTTTAATGATGACAACTCCCTATACATTGTGTAGGGAGTGATTTATGTGCGCCCGGCATGGGTGTAATCTATAGGGTGAAAGTCCCGAGCTGCGAAGGC
>ERZ1673774.133-NODE-133-length-6124-cov-16.879552_pt1 | contig 6124 bp, 5 predicted proteins | sample MGYA00580186_ERZ1673774 | MGnify/ENA primary metagenome ERZ1673774 (study PRJEB41219, sample SAMN04549611) | soil metagenome | isolation source: soil | place: USA: New Mexico, Bitter Lake NWR | collected 2008-11-15 ... | reverse complement strand
GTACGTACGGTGGTGTGAGAGGACGGGAGTTAATCGCTCCCTCCTACTCGATTGTCAAAATTGAACACGAAGACCTTTTGGATAAAAGTTTTTAATGGTTCCTTTCGTTTCTTTTCCCCAACCGATCGATTCGCCGTCTATTGTCATTAATATCCATCCCCTGTCTAAACCCAATGGAGATGAAATCGTTTCTCCCGTTAAATAAGCCTGCCAATCTTTTTCGTTCGTTGAGAAGGAATAACTGTATTTCACATCATTTGGTGTGAGTGACAGGGCAAGATGATGATTCGGTTCAAATCGTTTCTTTTTGATTTCTCCAAGATGGAGACCCGCCCGCAAAACGTTCAACGAAGTAATATCTGGGCATTTTTCAGGTAATACATACAGCTGTTGTTTTTTTAAGAAAAATGCCCCGGTTATTCTTTTCTTTAAAAAAAATTGTTCGAATTGCTGAAACTCAGCTAATTGCTGTTTTTTGACATTTGATTTTAAATATGAAACGCTGCTTCTCGTATTGTTTTCGCCATTTTTGATTAATTTCGCAACGAAATGCCCTTCACCTTTGATTTTATGCGGCCAAAGGCGGATGCATTTTGAAATTTCTTCAAAATTCGTTTTTGTCCATTCCACTCTTCCTCGATCAAAACCTTCACGTTTAGGAATTTCAACAAGAGACATTTCTGGATGCATGCTTACAAATGCCTCAATAACCTGTTCATTTTCTTCAGGAGAAAACGTGCAGGTGGAATAGACGAGAGTTCCGCCGGGTTTTAACATTTGAAACGCTAAAGATAACAGCTTTTTTTGCGTGTACGAGCATTTTTCAACAAGATCCTCGCTCCAAAATTCGATGGCGTTATCATCTTTTCGAAACATTCCTTCTCCAGAGCACGGGGCATCAACTAAAATTTTGTCGAAATAATTCGGAAAGTGTTGAACCAGTTTTTCGGGCCGTTCATTTATCACAATGGCGTTTTGAATTCCGAAACGTTCAATATTTTCCGATAGTGCTTTCGCTCGTTTGAAATGAATTTCATTTGAGATAAGAATTCCTTCATTTTCCATCGCTGCGGCAATTTGCGTCGATTTTCCACCTGGCGCAGCGCACAAATCTAATATTTTTTCTCCGGGTTTTGCTTGAAGCACTTCAGCAGGAACCATAGCACTCGGTTCTTGTATATAATAGAGCCCAGCTGCATGAAAAGGGTGTTTTCCGGGCTCGTCTTGTTTTTCATCGTAATAAAATCCGTCTTCACAAAAGGGAACTGAAGAAAGAGAAAAAGGTATTTTCCGAATGAACGTTTCTTTTTCTATTTTTAGACGATTGAAGCGCAGCCCCTTGATCGGTTCATCCCGCAAAGCAGAAAAAAAATCATCTGCTTCATTTTTTAACAATTGTTTCATTTTCCGGCAAAAATCATCAGGTAATGCCATATTTCAGATCTCCTTTCCTAAAATATTATAGCGGAATATGAAACATAATGGCGAAAATTCTTTCTGGCGAATTCTTGACGGAGAGGTGAAGATAAGAGAAAATAAATTGTTAGAGATGGAACATTTTTATAGAAAAAGCAAGGGAATTTGGTGTAGGGGTGATGTATTTGAAAAAAATATATTTAATTGCTAGCATCGTCATGTTCCTCCTTGCTGTTTATTTTGGCGGCATGGCATATAAACAATACCTTGCTGGAAACTTAGATTACAATTTAGACAAAGTTTACATAAATGTCGGTTACTGCGCCTTGTTTTTAAGCATTGCTGTATATGTACTTCATTTGCGCGAGCATAAAAGTTAAAGAAAAGCGAGATAGAAAGGGGATCCAGAAGGATGAAAAACGTCCTTTGATGGATCGCCTTCTTTCTTTCCTGTAAAAGTAAAAATTTTACATCGTAGTTGATTCTTGATACATAAAAATTTAAAGTCAAAGATATGCAGGTGAAGTTATCATGTTACGTTCAAATAAACAAAATATCTCCCTCATATTGCTGCTTTGCAATGTTTTTATCGCTTTTTTAGGAATCGGACTCGTTGTTCCGGTTTTGCCTGCTTATATGAATGAACTAAATTTATCGGGCGTTTATATGGGATATCTCATAGCAGCATTTTCAACTGCCCAGTTGTTTTCCTCGCCGGTCACGGGGATTTTTACTGACCGTTTTGGCAGAAAGATTATGATTGTCATCGGTTTAGTTTTGTTTGCTGTATCCGAATTTTTATTTGCAATAGGTTCTGCGTTTTTCTTGCTTTTGATTTCAAGAATAATTGGCGGAATCAGCGCGGCATGTATTATGCCCGCTGTTACTGCGTTTATTACAGATATCACCGCTTTAGAGGACAGGCCGAAAGCGCTTGGATATTTGTCTGCCAGCATTAACGCCGGTTTTATTATCGGGCCCGGCATCGGAGGATTTGCAGCAGAATTCGGCATTCGGGTGCCGTTTTTTCTTGCGGCATTTATTGCGCTTGTCGCAGCCGTTTTTTCCATTCTCCTTTTAAAAGAACCGCTTCCAAATGATAACATTCAACAATTAGATGAAAAACAAACTCGTCTTCAATTTTTCAGCGAATTAAGCAAATCGATCAAACCTCCGTATGTTGTACCGCTATTGATCGTGTTTGTTTTAGCATTTGGTCTTTCCGCATATGAAACGATGTTCGGTTTGTTTGTCGATAAAAAATTCGGTTTTTCGCCGAAAGATATTTCCATCATCATAACAACAGGAACGATTTTTGGACTCATCGCCCAAATCGTTTTCTTTGACAAGCTAGTGAAGTATCTTGGCGAGAAAAGGTTGATTGAAATTTGTTTATTAGGCGCTTCCGTCTTTATTTTTCTGTCAACCTTAGTTGACGGCTACTTTTTCATTATGGCTGTAACGTTTGCTGTATTTTTAGCATGCGATCTTCTTCGACCAGCTGTCACCACTCTATTATCCAATATGGCAGGAGATGAACAAGGGTTTATTGCCGGCATGAACTCTACTTATACAAGTTTAGGAAACATTGTCGGTCCTGCGATTGCAGGAATTTTGTTTGATATCGACGTCGATTTTCCATACGTTTTAGCTTCCATCGTTTTGCTTTTAGCCTTCATGATGGCAGCGTTATGGCCATTTCGTGATAACATGGAGCAAAAAAGGAAAAATTCTTAATGGAACGAATATACTAGTTTTTGCACTTCGCTATGCTTGAGTTGCAAATCAATTGTTTTGTTCTTTTTAATCGTTTTATAATGTATTGTAGGAAGAACAAGTTGATCTTTACTTTTGCGATGAGAATGAGCAGGCAGGAAAATTAGCTAAAGGGAGGGAAAAATGATGAGCAATGATAAATATGAATTGGCTACTTTTGCGGGTGGCTGCTTCTGGTGCATGGTCCAGCCTTTTGACGAGCTTCCGGGAATTATTAAGGTTGTTTCCGGATATACGGGAGGACATAAGGAAAATCCGACATATGAAGAAGTGTGCTCGCACACGACGGGTCATGTGGAAGCCGTGCAAATTACCTTTGATCCGAACGTGTTTCCATATAAAAAGCTTCTGGATATATTTTGGCAGCAAATTGATCCGACTGATCCGGGCGGACAATTTTATGACAGGGGAGAATCTTACAAAACGGCTATTTTTTATCATTCGGAGGAACAGCGCGAGCTCGCGGAACAATCGAAAGAGCTTTTAGAAAAAAGCGGACGTTTTGAAAAACCGATTGCGACCGAAATATTGCCGGCAAAACCTTTTTACCCAGCCGAAGACTATCATCAAGATTACTACAAAAAAAATCCTTTTCACTACAAACGGTATCGTCAAGCGTCTGGACGGGATGAATTTATACGCAAGCATTGGAGCGACTGGGATAAAGAAGAGCTGAAGAAACGATTGACTCCGATGCAATATGAGGTGACGCAAAACAACGGGACGGAGCCTCCATTTCAAAATGAATATTGGGATCATAAAGAAGAAGGGATTTATGTCGACATCGTCTCGGGAAAACCGCTTTTCAGCTCGCTCGATAAATTTGATTCAGGCTGCGGCTGGCCAAGTTTTACAAAACCGCTTCATCAGCATGAGATCGTCGAAAAATTAGATACATCTTACGGCATGATCCGTACAGAGGTTAGAAGCAAAACGGCGGATTCGCACCTTGGACATGTTTTCCCTGACGGTCCAGAACCGACAGGCCTTCGCTACTGCATTAACTCGGCTGCGCTTCGCTTTATCCCGAAAGATCAGCTCGAACAAGAAGGCTATGGTGAATATAAAAAACTGTTTGAAGACGATCAAACAGAGTAAAGATTATATGTAAACGAATGGGCACAAAAACATGTGCCCTTTTTTTATTAAATGTTCAAATTTATGTAAAATTCCGTTAAAACCTATATACATCGTAAAACAAAATTAGTATCATATATTAGGTTGAATTTTTATGGATGAAGGAGGGTGAAAATCGTTTATGAATAGCGGTTCTTTTTTAGATCCGGACGGACCCGAGATAGGTAAGGCAGTATGTATGCGGAAAGAGGCGCTGTTCGTAAGCGATGACACTCTTGCGCGTGCAGACTGCCTCTAGCAAAGGAGGTTAAAGCATGCTGAACATTTATATGTCAAGCGCGAACGGCCAATTGAAGGAAATTGAAGATATTCAAAACGGTTGTTGGATCAACATGGTGGCACCGACTGAGGAAGAAGTTCATTTCGTGTCAGAACGGCTGCAAATTCCAATAGACTTTTTTAAAGATGCACTGGATGATGAGGAAAGATCCCGGATTGAAAAAGAGGACCACAATGTGTTGATTATTGTTGACATTCCGGTTATCACGGTAGATGACATCGGGCAAACGTTTTATGAAACGATCCCGATCGGAATGATCATTACTGACAGTTGTTTTATTACAGTATGTTTGCAAGAAAACCAAATCTTTGAACAGTTTGCCAGAAATAAAGTTAAAGGTTTTTATACGTTTATGAAAACGCGTTTTGCTTTTCAAATTTTATATTTAACTTCAACATATTATTTGCGATATCTGAAACAAATTAATCGCAAAACGAGCGAAGTAGAAAAAGAGCTTCATCAATCGATGAAAAATAAAGAATTTTTTTCATTGCTCAGTCTGGAAAAAAGCTTAGTTTATTTTACGACATCGCTGAAATCCAATAATATTGTCATGGAAAGGCTGCTGCGATTAAATTACTTGAAAATGTATGAGGAAGATCAAGATCTTTTGCAAGATGTCATTATCGAAAACAAACAAGCAATTGAAATGACAGAGGTATATTTAAGTATTTTAAGCGGAATGATGGACGCATTTGCATCAGTCATTTCCAACAATGTCAATATTGTCATGAAATTTTTGACGGCAATTACGATCGTCATCTCTATTCCGACATTAGTAGCGAGCTTGTATGGAATGAATGTGCCGATACCGTTTCAAAATCATCATTTTGCGTTTTTTATTCCCATTTCCATTTCATTGCTCATGTCAAGCTTAACAGCTTATATTTTTTGGAAAAAAAGATATTTTTAAACTTGTACAACCATAACTGGTCAGATGACTCTGAACTAATACTAGCAGCTTATGTCGGAAAAAGACGAATTTGCCCACTCCTTTTCTTTCGTTGACCGCTGCCATGTCTATAGTAATCTCAAATAATCTAAAATTTGTAAAATTGATTTTTTAAGACAATCACAATGCGGTCGCAGATGAAGTTCCTCCTCATGTTTCTTATAGGACGATATCATCTGCCCGCTTGCACAACTGGTGTTTCCAATTTCCAACTGCAGGGCGTTTGTTCCAAAGAATTTGGAAAAATAGGCATGTGCACATACCTGAAAGTCCAAAAAAACATAATGTAAACTGAAACCTAGATTAAAAATGAGGAGTGGGGCAAATGCATTTTCACCATCACGATTTTCACCATTGTGGACATGGATACGGTTATCCGGTACATGGTGCCGGATATGGCTGCGGATCTTCATTCGTTTTGATCGTAGTATTATTTATACTTTTGATCATTGTCGGCTGCGCTTATGTAAAATAAAAAAATCCTGCCTGTTTGGGCAGGATTTTTATCGTGCGACGGGCAGTCGTACTTTGTGTAGGGATTCTACACTGAATGAGTCGTTAAA
>ERZ1673774.126-NODE-126-length-7063-cov-20.130993_pt1 | contig 7063 bp, 7 predicted proteins | sample MGYA00580186_ERZ1673774 | MGnify/ENA primary metagenome ERZ1673774 (study PRJEB41219, sample SAMN04549611) | soil metagenome | isolation source: soil | place: USA: New Mexico, Bitter Lake NWR | collected 2008-11-15 ... | reverse complement strand
CGCTTGTAACACTCGGGCTAGTTGAGCGCTAGCGCTCAACTAGCACCACGGGTATGTATTATGTGAAAAGCCGGCAACGCTGACAGCTGAGGAAGCGAAAGAAGCGGCAGCCGTTTGTGAAAAAAACAATGTGAAGTTTATGGAAGCGTTTATGTACCAATTTCACCCACAGCACCAAAGAGTTCGAGACATCATCGCATCAGGTGAAATTGGCGACGTGAAATTAATGAGAGCCAATTTTTCGTTTTATTTGGATCCTGCCTCGCAAAATATTCGTTTAAATTCTGATATGGGCGGCGGCAGTATTTATGATATTGGCTGCTATTGTATTCATTCGATTCGAAATATTATTCAAGCCGAACCGGCTGAAGCGAGAGTAGATGCTGAAATAGATCCTGTTCATCGCGTTGATACGACGGCTGTCGGATATATGGAGCTTGACAATGGAGTCAAAGCCGTTTTTGACTGCAGTTTTCACGCGAGTTTTTCAAATGTTTATGAAGTGGTTGGAACGAAAGGTTCTATTCGCGTTCCAAGAGCCTATCGACCTGACCGCCAAGGAGGAGAAGGCTTAATCATTGTTGAAAAAGAAAATGAACAGAGAATCGAAAGCATTGTAGCGGATCAATACGCTCTTCAAGTTGAGCATTTTTCAGATGCGGTGCTGCATGGAAAAAATCCTTCCTACACAAACGAAAATATGATCCAAAATATGACTGTAATCGAAGCTTGCTATGAATCGATCAAACAGGGAAAAAAGATTTCGCTCAAATAAAATGACAAAACGGCGGGGCATGTGTTCTCGCCGTTATTTTTTATCATTTTGACCAATAGAAAGCGTACTGGACAGAAGCCAATCCATCTCCCCATTATCGCCGGGTTGCACTCTACTCATGTTTAACTTTTTGTCTATTTAAAAGCGGAAAGCAGTTTTTGCAATCGAAATTTTTTATTGACAAATCCTAATAAATCGTAAATTCTCTTAATTAAGGACTTCTTTCATAAATAATATCGAGTGCATTTTGCAATATATAGGTATAATAGCATCAAACTAAAGGCAGGGGGTACGCGTGAAAATCGCAAAAGTGATTAATAATAACGTGATCAGCGTTATACAAGATGATCAAGAGCTGGTCATCATGGGACGAGGGATTGCCTTTAAGAAAAGACCTGGCGATGAGGTTGATGAAGACAGAATTGAAAAGATTTTTAAATTGGAAAATCAGGATATGGCCAGTAAATTTAAATCGCTATTGTACGAGGTTCCGATGGAATATGTAAAAGTAACGGAGGAAATGATACAATACGCGAAAAATAAACTTGGCAAAAAACTGAATGATATTATTTATATATCGCTGACAGACCATATTAATTTCGCCATAGAACGGCAAAAACAAGGGATAAAGATTGTGAATCCATTACTTTGGGAAATCAAGCGGATATATAAAGATGAATTTCAAATCGCTTTGGAAGCACTGAAAATGATTAAAGACAAATTGGCGATTGAACTGCCTGAAGATGAAGCCGGTTTCATTGCGATGCATTTCGTCAATGCTGAGCTGAATGAAGAAATGACGGATGTCACCAATATGACAAAGATTATTCAAGATATACTGAATATTGTAAAATACCATTTTAAAATTGAGCTTGACGAGGATTCATTAAATTATTTCCGTTTCCTTACCCACTTGAAATTTTTCGCGCAACGGCTCATAAACAACATGCTGCTGACAAGCGACGATGATGAATTGTATGAAATCGTAAAAAATAAGCATCCGGAAGCTTATGCCTGCACGAAAAAAATAAAAGATTATATTCAAAAGGTGCATGGCCATGAAATAACTTCGGAAGAAAAACTATATTTGACAATTCATATTGATCGAGTCGTGAATCGTAATTAAACAAAATCTCAGCTTCTCGCGATCGGGGCGTCATTGGTTTATCCGGCATTATCTAATCTTACTAGCGGAAAAGCGCTTTACACTTTGTTTTCAGGCACGATGTTTGAGTCGCCTATTTATATTACATTTCTTGGCATTCCGGTCATTTTAATGACGTATTCATCTTCCGTTATTCCGATTATTTTGGCTACTTATTTTAGTGCAAAGGTGGAAAATTGGTTTAAGAAAGTTATTCCTGATGTCGTGAAAACATTTTTAGTTCCTTTTTTTACACTGATTATCATAGTTCCTTTAACATTTTTATTGATTGGACCAATTGCAACTTGGGCAGGAAATCTTCTAGGTCAACTAACAGTTGCCATCTATGATTTATCGCCAATGATTGCAGGTTTATTTATTGGCGGGTTCTGGCAAGTATTTGTGATTTTCGGTCTTCATTGGGGGCTCGTTCCGATTGGTATCAACAATATAAGTACACTTGGTGCAGATCCTGTTCTAGCGATGGCATTTGCTCCTTCTTTTGCACAAATAGGTGCTGTACTTGCCGTAATGGTGAAAACGAAACAGCAAAAATTGAGAACGCTTAGTGTTCCTGCATTTATTTCCGGAGTTTTCGAGGTTACAGAACCGGCGATTTATGGTGTTACGCTTCCGCTCAAAAAACCGTTTATTATCAGCTGTATTGCTGCGGCAATTGGCGGAGGACTCATAGGAGTATTTGATTCAAAAATGTATATGCTGGGAGGTCTCGGAATTTTTGGTATTCCATCCTTTATCAGTCCGACTGAAGGCATTACGTTTGGTTTGTGGGGCACTTTAATTGCCATTACCGTTGCCTTTATCCTTGGTTTTATCCTCACTTTCCTTTTTGGATTCAGTCAAAAATCGGCAGCAGAAGCAGATCGGCAATCCCAACAAGCAACAGCTGAGGCTGAAGCGGAAGAAGAATTATTAGGTAAAAAAGAAATTATTTTCAGCCCGTTTAACGGCGAAGTAAAGCCGTTATCAGACATCAAGGATGCAGCATTTTCATCCGGGGCCCTCGGCGCAGGCGTAGCCATTGAGCCTTCGGAAGGAAAATTAGTAGCGCCTGTATCCGGCACAGTAACGACTCTTTTTCCTACGAAACATGCAATTGGAATAACATCTGATCAAGGTGCGGAAATTTTGATTCATATTGGCATGAATACCGTTCAATTGGAAGGGAAATTTTTCACTGCTCATACAACTCAAGGCGCCCGTGTAGAGAAAGGACAGCTGCTCATTGAATTTGACATAAATGGAATTCAGTCGGTGGGCTTTGATTTGGCGACACCGGTTGTTATAACCAACACTAGTCACTACAAAGAAATAAATGAAACGAAAGAAAAACAAATCAAAATTGGCGAACCTTTATTGACGCTTATAAATGACTCGGAATGATTTTGCACAAGAAAAAAGCATCTGCCTGATTAAGGGCAGATGCTTTTTTTAAGAAGATTTTGAACGTTTTGCAGCTTTTCATGCTGTTTTTTTGAAAAAATACAATTCTTTTATGTAAAAATAGTTTCCGTAATATGCGAATATTTCGAGAAATTATGTTAGAAAATATTACATATTTATTGCAGATATAGTCATATAAACTATAATTCTTAATAAATAAAAAAATCCCCCTAAAGAGTTTGTAGTGATCTCTCATTCTCTGTCAACCGGAAAAAGAAGGTGAAAAGCTGACATTTGCCAGCGTATCTTGGAATGATGAAAAGTGAATATCGTTCCCCGAAATAAGTGGGAAATCAAAGCTGTCTAGGGTTCCGTTGCTGGCAGGCTGTATCACCGCCGGTAAGTCTGGTCCGAGAGAGAGCGTATAGAAGCTGCGTTTGATTGCAACTTCTATATACACGGAAGGATAAAAGCCTGGGAGATCTATTCTCTCTGGCTTTTATTTTTTTAAAGCTGAAAATTTAAAAATCTGGGGAGGGGGGATATAACAGAATTTCTTTAAGCACTATTTTGAAATACCTAAATTCAAAAAGAGATGAAAAATATAAAGCCGAGGTGAAAGACATGAAGAAAAAGAAGCTTCCACTACTTGTTCTTTCTATCATTTTTTGCTTGTTGTTGGCTGCTTGCGGAAGTAAATCTGCAAATGAAACTTCTTTCGGCAATAAAAGCAAGAAAGAACCGATTAAGATTGGTTTCAGCGCCTTGCCGAGCTGGTATTTATGGCATCTCGTAGAAAAAAAGGGTTTTTTCGAAAAACATGGAGTGGATGTCGAATTGGTTTGGTTTCCAGTATATGCTGATTCCCTTTCTGCATTAAATACGGGAGAAATTGATGGAAACAGCCAAGCTTTGCTTGATTCGATCTCCCCTTTAGAAAAAGGAATTGATTTAAAAGCGGTATTTATTACAGACAATTCACTTGGCGGCGATGGGCTTGTTGCTTCAAATGATATTCGCTCGGTTAAAGACTTAAAAGGGAAGAAAGTCGGTACGGAAATAGGAACGATTGAACACTTTTTTCTGCTCACGGCATTGCATGAAGCGGGATTAAAGGAGTCCGATGTGAAATTTACAAACTTATCTGTTCAAGATGCGGGAAATTCATTTATAGCTGGAAAATTGGATGCAGCCGGTTTGTGGGAGCCTTTTTTAAGCATGGCAGTGAATAAGGGAAAAGGACATAAGTTGGTGACATCCGCTGATTTTCCGGGCTTGATTTCCGACTTATTCGTTGTAAGGGGAGATGTTGCGAAAGAGAGGAAAGAGGACGTGCAAAAAATCGTAGCAGCATGGTTTGATGCGGTTGACTATCTTTCGCAAAATTACGATCAATCGATTCAACTAATAGCGGACGAGGCGGGAATTTCAAAAGAAGAGCTGGATGTAGGAATGAAAGGATTCAAGCTGTTTTCTCCTGAAGAAAGCTTGAACGCTTTTAAAGAGGGGGATAACTATCAATCTTTTTATTACACAGCTGAAAAAAATGCGGAATTTTTAAAAGAGTTAGGGTTTATTAAAGACATTCCTGATTTTAGCAGCTTCGTTGACACCTCATTTATAAAAGCGGAAATTGAACTGGCAAAGTAAGGAGGATTAATGGATGGAGCTTCAAAAAGGAAAAAGGCATCAATGGACATTATTCAAAATACGCGAGGATATTCCGAAAAAATGGTATTTTACTGGGGTATCAGCTGCCACATCTTATTTAGATTCAATACATAAAATTTTAAAATATTGTATTTAAATTCCAATTTTGGTAAAATTACCATATATAGTAAAAATAACTAGGAGGTGTGGGAATTTATAAAAATTAAGAAAACTATTTTTTTATAATATTCTTCATTTTCTTAGCTTCATGCAATCATCAATTATCCTATGATCAAAAAATTGATTGTAATCAGAATTGGGCTCTATGCTCCATACAGAAGAAATATGCTGATCCTAACTCTTTAACAGACACACCTATAAAAATTGCCATTATTGATAGTGGAATTGATGAAGAAAAGGCTCGTGTCAAAGTATCAAAAAGGTTCAACGAGAAAAATAATCAAATAGATTCATACGGACATGGTACAGCGGTTGCTAGTATCATTAGAGAATGGAGAAATCATTACTCAACATTTTGATGTAGTGTTGCAAGAAATTGACGGCACCGATTTTATTGCAACACTCATTGATCAAGATACCGGAGAATCTTACCAGATCAATACCATTGATGCTCAAGCTTCGGTTCTGCCGGCGGTTATAATCGGAGTAGTTGCAAAACATGGAATCAAGTATGCCATAAAAAAATTTGGAAAAAAACTTATCGTTAAGTCGATAAAAAGCTCTAAAGCCGTTCTTAACACATTTGCAAAGGCAGCCGTTAAAGCAGCAAAAAGTAAAGTTTCCAAATTCAATGTAAGTAATAAGCATTTAAAAAATGCTGAAGGTAATTTTTCTAAATTCAATACTACTGATAAAAGCCAGATACGTAATTGGGTTAAAGAAGGATTAAATTCTAAGAACGCATCGTATTCTTTAAATCCAGAGGTAGAAACAAAAAAATGCGGATTTGTCATTTGTAGTTATAGCCAGCCTTGGTAAAGTAATAGGTACAAAAGGTCAGAAAAAAAATTAAAATAGTAGTAGGGTGGAATGGTAAAGTATGGACAGCTTATCCAAGCAAATAGAATTTCTCTATCAGTTTACAACTAATCAATCGTATATTCCAAAGGGATGGGAAAAAGACTCAGCTATCGTGCTTAGAGTTAGTGGAGATTTTGACATAAAAGTAGATGGAATCTCCTATTTCCGAGATGATATCGCATTGTTGGAGTTTTATTTATACCTAGAGAGATGGCTCGCCATTATCGAAAGTGGCAAATATGATATCCCGGAATTTCATTATTATACTCTTGAAATTGACGAAGATGAACCGTTAATTTCAATCATTCCTTTTGACAATAACGATAAGGTTCGACTCACTTCTATTTGGAGAAAGGAACCGTTTGATCCTGTATTTAAGATGGATTATATAGTGAACCAATTGACAGAATTACGCGATCAATTAAAAAAAGATATCGAGGCACATTATAACATTTCAGTAGAACCGTTTATTGATAAATTTCCCATTAGAGCTTTAGCTGTCATCGATAAAAAGAGAGGCAAGAAGAAATGGTTTTAGTATTCTGTAAAAAATTAGGGATACAAATCCTTTAGAGTATAGGAACAGTAGAACTGATCAACGGAAACAAAGTGTCGGGCTTTCTTTTGGAAGGCGTATATCGCCAATCGATTCGAGGATATTACAGATTTTGGAGGATGGCGTTCCTATTGCCGAAAAGAAGCCGAATCATAATGGCAAAAGTCACTGTCAAAGTAGTCGATTTTTTCGGCTTATAGGTGCCCTTTCGATATTCAATGTTTATGTTTTTCGTTTCCAGAAGATTTTGGCTTTCTGGACAACTCCTTTCCTATGTTTCGTATCTTGTTTATGTCCTTCGGGAATCTTATGAAGGACTTTTTCTATGCGCGTTATTTTCATTCTGTCCTTCAAAAGCCTTATGACGGACATTCAGCATATACAATTTCCTTTTTTTTGGACTTCATCACCTCCATGAAGGACGTTTATAAATTTTATTATATAAATTGAAATAAAGGTTTTCTCCCGTTCCACGGCGAATAAATACAAAGAG
>ERZ1673774.122-NODE-122-length-7370-cov-15.930144_pt1 | contig 7370 bp, 12 predicted proteins | sample MGYA00580186_ERZ1673774 | MGnify/ENA primary metagenome ERZ1673774 (study PRJEB41219, sample SAMN04549611) | soil metagenome | isolation source: soil | place: USA: New Mexico, Bitter Lake NWR | collected 2008-11-15 ... | reverse complement strand
TTTTGCTATGCCTATTTTTATTACTTGGAACCCAAAGTATTTATTTCAGACTTTAACCTCCACTCATCGGCGGAATAAGGGCGACAACATCCCCATCCTGAATGATGTCATCTTCTGCAGCAAATTCTTCATTGATGGCAAAAAGGACGGAGGATAGGGCGGGCAGTGAATATTCTTTTTCCAACCGTTCGCGGAGTTGTTTAACAGTTATTTCTTGATATGGCAATGTCATCTCCTTTTTATTCAGCTGCTCTTTTAGTTGGGCGAAAAATAAAATTCGGATCATGACTTCATCTCCTTTGGAATGCCTTTTTCATAAGAAATCGTTTCTTGCTGATTGCCGATCCACAATGAGCCATCCTCCCAATGCTCTTTCTTCCATATCGGTACCATTTCTTTAATCCGCTCGATTGCATAACGGTTTGCTTCATAAGCATCAGCGCGGTGAGGAGTAGATACGGCGATAACGACCGCGGCATCCGTAATTTCTAATCGTCCGATACGATGGACAATGGCGACCTTAGCATTCGGAAACTGCTGTTTAATTTCAGCTCCGATTTGTTCCAGTTTTTTTTGAGCCATCGATTCATATGCTTCATATTCTAAATACAATGTTTTTTTTCCTTTTGTCAATTCCCTTACAGTTCCGATAAATGTAACGATAGCTCCGGCATTTCGATCCACAACAGCTTCGATGACACGTGAAACATCTATCGGTTCTTTCACAATTTGAAACATAATTATCCCTCCAAATATAATATAAAATGGCATTATTGTCTCATTTCCAACAGCTTCTCCTTTACATAGTTCACGATCCAGCTGATATACAAATCTTCATCTTTCATAAAAAATGAATGTTTTTCTTTCAAAGGGATCGAGCTAATCGATGCGATCACATTTGATAAATCAAGCAGATGAAGATCTTTCTCATCACGGATACAGACAATTTTCGGGTATGGAGCTTTTTTCAATCCTTCGATAATCAATACATCAATTGAAAAATGCCGGTAAAGTTCCATAATGTTCGAAAAATGTTCATTCGCTTTTATTTCAGCTTGCAACAGCAAAGTTTCTTCCCCTAGAACCGCTGAAACAACAGCACCAGCTTCCCAATGCCGATACGTATCTTTTTTTGGAATATCCGGTTTTCCACCATGACCGTGATGTTTAAAAGTACCGACTTTTATCCCATGATTGGTCAGCTCTTTGATGCATTTTTCAATTAGCGTAGTTTTTCCGCTGTTTTGATGCCCTACCACTTGTAAAATCATCATAGCCAACTGGAGGCTCCTTCTTCATCTTCGATTAACAGCACGTTAACTTCACTGCCTGCTTGAAATCCTCTGCTTCCGCCAGGCAAAACAATTAAACTATTAGTATGAATTAAGGATGAAACAATATTTGATTTGTCCCTTCCAATCGGATCAGCTACTAGCTTTCCATCATGAAAGGACAGTTTTGCTCTCACAAAGCGCGTGAACGGATTCGGCTTTAAAAAATCTTTCGTTAAAATCGCCCGGGCTCGTTTTAAATAACAATTTTTTTGTCCGAGCATCGCCCTTATATACGGACGGACAAACAGCTCAAAACCGACATAACAGGCGGAAGGGTTGCCTGAGAGGCCGAACAAAATTTTGTTGCCGACAACTGCTGCAGAGGTAACACTCCCTGGACGCATGCCGATTTTATTGAATAAAACTTGGGCTTGAAGATGCTCGTACACCTTTGGGATATAATCAAAATCGCCCACTGACACTCCGCCTGTTGTGATGATAATGTCGGCCATTTGCATTGCTTTTGTAACAGCTTGAAATACATTTTGAAATGTGTCATTCACAATTCCGTATAAAATCGGTTCACCGTGAGCTCTGAAAATTTGTGCCTGCAGCATATAAGTATTGCTATTGTGAATTTTTCCTTTTTCCAGCGGTTTATACACTTCAAGCAATTCGCTCCCGGTTGCTATGACGACAACCTTTGGGCTCTTCATAACCGGAACGTAATGATACCCGAACGTTGCCAGAACAGCGGATATTCCCGGAGTGATCACGGTTCCTTTTTCGATAAGCAAACTGCCCTTTTTCATATCTTCTCCGATGCGGGAGATGTTTTCTCCTGCCTCAACTTTTCTTTTTATTTGCACATATGTTTTTCCGTCTTTTCTGAATTCCTGTGTTAATTCCTTCATGATGACGGCATTTGCACCTTCTGGAATGGCAGCGCCAGTCATGATTTTAACGGCTTGACAAGGTTTTAAAGATTCTTTCCAAACAGAATCTGCTCCTTGAGTCCCGACGACTTCCAAAACTACTGGATTGGAAGCTGAAGCGGCCTTGGTCGATGCTGCCCAAACAGCATAGCCGTCATAAGGGGATCGATCAAATCCAGGTACATCCGTTGTAGCAGTTATATCTTGACCAAGCACACGATGAAAGCTGTTTTCGATTGATACATACTCTATTTCACCTTCATAGCTTTTTTCCAACACCCGGTCGATTGCTTCCTCTACTTGAATTGGCTTTCGCAACGCTCCCATTCCTTTCCACCCTTCTTGCCCCCACCCGATACTACCAAGGAACATTTATTTTGTTTTGGAAAAGGAGGCTTGAGGAAAAAGGTTATTATGAACAATATACTGGTCATATTCATCCTTTGTATTAATATTGATGAAAGCATCGTCATCATTGATCTCAACATATCTAGTATGAATACTTGGAAGAAAATGCTTCATGCTTAACTTATTTTGTTCAAGGTGCCATCGTATTTTTTCCTTCACTCGATGATGGTACATGGCGATCAATGGCTGAATATTTCCGTGAACACTAGGAACAATCGCTTCACAACCGTCATTTCTGTATAATTGTAATTTTTTCAACAAATGCGCATTGATAAAAGGAGTATCACAAGGTAAAACGATATACCATTCGGATTTGAATTGGGACATAACGGAATAAATGCCGGCAAGAGGTCCTTTTCCTTGATACAATTCGAGATCTTGAATATATGTCAGCTGGTTCCTTTGCAGCCATTTTGTATCTATTTCAGGATGTATGACAACAACCACGTCTTTTGTGATACATTGCAGCGCTTCGATACTATATAAAATAAATTCCTTTCCATTTCTTTTCGCAAATGCTTTCGGTTGCCCAAACCGTTTCGACTGTCCTCCTGCCAGCACAATCCCGATCATCTTGTTCACTGACGATTCATCTCCCAAACAAGATGGCGAAGTTCCGGCAAAATCAGCTTTTCCATGGCAAGACGAACCGCATTTGTCGATCCCGGCATGCAAAAAATGACTTTTTGTCCAATTGAACCGGCAAGTGCTCGACTAAGCATGGATGCGCTTCCAATTTCTTTATAGCTTAAATAACGAAACAATTCCCCAAAACCAACCATTTCTTTGTCAAGCAATTCTTTTACCGCTTCAACCGTCACATCCCGTTTTGTAAAACCAGTCCCGCCGTTCAATAAAAAAACATCAATTTCGTCAGAAGCCTCTTTCACAGCAGATTGAATGGCTTCCCGTTCATCTTTCACAATCTCGTAATCTATTATTTCCATTTGTTCTCTCGTTAATAATTCGATAATTAATGCACCGCTTTTATCCGTATCCTTCGTTCTCGTATCAGAAACGGTGATCACTTTGCAGCGAACAGGGTCATTTGCCTTGCTGCGATGTTCAGATACACTCATCAATCACACCTCACCCGCCAATATAAGACATTTCCACACGTCTTTTTGCAGAAAGAGCATTGATCCTTCCTCTTTCTTCGGAATAACGATCGTCCCGAGCCTGCCAAACACGGGTGATCTCATCCAATATTACTTCACGCTTGCTCCCTTTCGCATTTTAACTAATAAACAATAGAATGAGATCTCTGTCACATCAATTCGAATGATCATAAAAGGTTAAATTAATTGTAAAAAAAATTTTCTGAAAAAGAAACCTATTTGGAATACATTTTACCAATTTATCATTTTTTTATGGCTAACATGATGGGGCTCTATATAATGAATTGAGAAAGCAAAATAGATACACAAAAAATATTTTACGATTTCGGCAAACGGAGGCTTTCATAATAGAATCAGCAGTTTTCATTATGGACAATGTACCAATGCTTGGCGACTTGATGGAAAGAATGGTTATTATATTAGAAAACCGTTCATCCATCAACAGGATCTTCTTAGCTTTTTCCATTTCGGGTCACCTGTCGAGAATCCGTCCAGACTCGAAAAAACTCAAAGTTGATTGAAAAAAAGATACTATCGAAAAACAACTGATAGAAAAATCATTAAAGAAAACCGCCGGCAACAAATCCGAAGCTTCCTGAGAATTAGGGATTTCACAAGTTACACTTTACAATAAGATGAAAAAATACCAGCTACCTAAATAGATGAACAACTTCTCAATCGTTTTCGAGAATGGCATTAACTTGGTTTACGCCCCGCTTTTTTCTTCTAGCACACTTTTCAGGCAACCATCTTTTTGATGTCAATGACATACTTTCAATGTTAGAATGATCTTTTTGCAATAGCGCTTTGTCCGGGTTAGACGTATTTTTCGCACAATGGCCGCTGACCATATTAGCAAAGAAATAAATTTCCCTACATGCCATCAGCTGTTTCCGCTTTAAAAACACACACTCTCCTTTCTATTTCAAGCAAAACAATATCCTTAGCGAAATGGTACCGATCTTTCATTGAAAACTGAAACATTTTCTAACAAGCAGTTCAATTGATGTTGCAACATCTTCCCTTCCCTCAATTGGAAGGATATATGCCAATACGGCATCACGAATCAATTATTCATAAACTTTTCAAAAGTGATGCCGATGAAGTGAAGCAAATCACAAATTGCGGGAATTGTTTTTACTATGATGAACATTGATAAAAAAGATGGAAAGGAGAATATGGATGGGAAAAACTGTTGAATTAGATGTTCGCGAAGATTTAAAGAAGAAATTAGAGCCGTTTCAAAAAATCATGGCGGCCATTCAGCCTCTTGCACAAGGAGATGTATTTATTTTACACGCTCCGTTTAAACCTGTTCCGCTTTTTCCTATCATGAAGAAAAAAGGGTTTTCTTATCAAGCGGAAAAAATAGAGGATAAACATTGGAAAATTACCTTTGTTAAAACGGAGGAATGAAAAAATGATACTGGATAATCGCGGCTTAGAGCCCCCACAACCGATGATGCGGACTTTAACGGCATTAGCAAAATTAAAAAAAGGAGAAGCGTTGAAAATTATTAATGACCGCCGCCCGATGTTTTTATTTGAACAGCTTGACGATCTCGGTTATACCTATCAAACGCAAAAGCGCAGTGATGGAAGCTATGAAATAACGATTGAAAAGAAGGATGACGATGATGACGGCTAATCATACTTATGAAACGAATATTCGAATCCCTTTTTCGTTTATTATTTTTGGCTTGCTGGCGTTTTTCCTTTCTCAAATTCTTTTATTTCTGTCAACTCGTCAGCTTTCAACCGGAGAAATGCGCCTTCCTGTCGTATTGTCAGCTGTCCATTTATTAGTGATTGGCTTTGCTTTAATGACAGCCATGGGGGCCATGTATCAGCTTGTTCCAGTCGTGTTTTTAACCCCGATATGGAATGAATCATTTGCTTTTATCCAAATGGTCGTCACGTCATTAGGAATACTATCTTTTAGCATCAGCCTGGCCTTTAATATTCAAATGGCTATATTTTCAGGCTTGCTTCTTACTTGCGGGATTGTAATGTTTTTATGGCAGATGTTCATGACATTAAAAAAACAGAAGAAAAGAACGGTCATCACTTTATTTGTTGGTACTGCCCTCATTTGTTTGCTCTTAACGATCGGGCTCGGATTGACGCTTGCCTATCATTTTTGGAGCGTGAGACAATTAATCGATCATGATTTGATTTTCAAAGCACATATATTGCTGGGATTTTCCGGCTGGTTTACACTTCTTATCTTCGGATTTTCTTACAAAATGGTTCCGATGTTTTCATTGGCGCATCATTTTTCAATGAACACGGCCCGATATGTCTACATTTTTTATATAAGCGGTCTTGTGTTAACTTTCATCAGTTTTATAACGGCAAATGACCGGTTGTTATCAGCAGGGCTTCAATTGATGGCTGTCGGATATGGGTTGTTTGCATACCATATGTTTGCCATTTTAAAGAAAAGGATGAAGAAAAAACTGGATAAACCTTTTCTGTTTGCTCTTTTGGCCATTGTTTTTGGAGTCATCCTGCATATAGCGGCGGCCGGTTTTTCTTTTGAAAGTGAAATCCATTCCCGCATCTTTTCCATCATCATCTACTGTTATCTGTTCGGCTGGATTGTATTAAGCATCATTAGCTATTTATATAAAATTGTTCCTTTTCTATGGTGGACACACCGGTATAGCAAAAAAATCGGCAAAGAAGCGGTGCCGACTTTGAAACAAATGATAAATGAAAAATGGATTGTGATGGAATGCTGTTTATTTGTTGCGAGTCTTATCGGCATGATCGCTGCTCTTGCCTCTTCAAGTACTGGTCTATTTTATCTTGCCCAAGGAGGAATGGTGCTGTTTTCTGGATTATTTGCCTGTACGATTGGCTCCGTATTGCTGAAATAAAAAAATGAGGGAACGATTTACTGAAATATAAAGGGTGATGTTACAATGGAAATAAAAGCAAAGATCTTGGAAAAACTGCAAAACGTTTTAGATCCTGAATTGGGAATTAATGTTGTTGATTTAGGACTGATCTATAAGATTGAAGTAAAAGACGGAACTGCATTCATTTTAATGACATTGACTACACCCGGCTGTCCGTTGCACGACTCAATAGCAGGCGGTGTGAAACGCGCGTTGCGTGATATTGAAGGCATTCAAGACGTAAAGTCCAAATCACTTGGAATCCGCCTTGGTCCCCTGATAGAATGAGCGAAAAAGCATTAAGGCAGCTAGGGTTTCTTTCCTAAACGTTTTTCAAAGACTGTTCCTTTCCTGAAAGGGACAGCTTTTTTATGAAAGAAGTCCCAATTATTTTGGTGTTTTTGGCTCTTCTTCCAGCTCCCTTTTCAATAGCATATTCGGCAAGAGCGAATAAATCCGGCCGCATTAATGGATCACCGCCGGTAAATACTAATAGCGGATGGTTCATCGCAAAAATATCATCAATTAATTTTTTTCCTTCCTGAAAAGTCAACTCATGGGGATCACGATGATATTGCGCCTCGGCGCGGCAATGCAAACAATTTAATTGACATGCTCTCGTCAACTCCCAAATGACTATAAAAGGGTTTTGGTCATAATCCATCATCACATACAAACTCCTCCCTCTAGAAATGTTGATATATCAAGGCTTTTCGACCTCTCAGGGGTGTC
>ERZ1673774.109-NODE-109-length-8312-cov-17.193533_pt1 | contig 8312 bp, 8 predicted proteins | sample MGYA00580186_ERZ1673774 | MGnify/ENA primary metagenome ERZ1673774 (study PRJEB41219, sample SAMN04549611) | soil metagenome | isolation source: soil | place: USA: New Mexico, Bitter Lake NWR | collected 2008-11-15 ... | reverse complement strand
TTTTATTCAGAAAATTCTGCATAAAATGTTTTTATTTTTTATGCAACGCTACTGAACTATTTATCATCATAAACAAAATTTTTGATGAAATTGTGAAGAGGACATAAAAATTTTGAGGTTAGTAAAAACACAGGAAGTAATTTCTTTATACTCCGCTACTAAACCATAAATCTAAAAAATAGTAAATTAAAACATAATACACAGGACAAGGAAAAGTTTTTGTTCAGTTTATTTTGTTTAGATTAGCAAGAGGTTTTTCGCTACAAATTTTTATTAATGAGGTACAAAGGGTTAAAAGAGGCTATCGATCTTTTTTCGATAGCCTAAAAAACAGTTTAATCTAATCTTTATACCTAGCCGTCAAACCTTTTCTAGTTCGTCTGTATAATATAAGAACTGTGCTTGTAATCACTAAAACAACAGATAAAACTTGAGCCATTCTTAAACTGTCCGTTAGCATTAAACTATCTGTTCTCATCCCTTCAATAAAGAATCTACCAATCGAATACCATATAACATAAGTCAAGAATACTTCTCCACGTTTTAAGTTTAAACGTTGTAATATCAATAAAATTAGAAACCCTATCAAGTTCCATAGAGACTCATACAAAAATGTTGGATGATAATAACTTCCTTCAATGTACATTTGATTAATGATAAAATCAGGAAGCTGAAGGCTTTCTAAAAACTCTCTTGATACGGGGCCCCCATGTGCTTCCTGATTCATGAAGTTTCCCCAACGTCCAATCGCTTGCCCGAGTATAATGCTTGGTGCTGCGATATCTGCCAATTTCCAAAAGCTCAAATTCTTTTTCTTCGCAAAAACAACTGTTGTTACAATAGCACCTATTAAAGCCCCATGAATGGCAATTCCGCCTTTCCATATAGCTATAATCTCATCGGGGTGTTGCGAATAATACGACCAATTAAAGATGACATAATAAATTCTGGCACATATCAAAGCTATAGGGACAGCCCATAATACAAGATCGGTAAATACTTCTTTTTGTAATCCCCTTTTTACTGCTTCATTAGTAGCAATATATAATCCTAATAAGAGTCCTGTACCAATAATAATTCCGTACCAATGAATACTTAAAGGTCCTAATTCCAGCGCAATTGGATTTAAAGGTTTAATGGTTTCCATTTGCTAAAGTCTCCTTTCTGACCTTTTTTCCATGAATTTTCTTCTAATATAGCAGCTAATATAGCTAGTCTTGATTTCGTTATTTCTGCTGGTATGCCCATCGTTCTAAGACGATTTACGATTTGAAGAACTCGCTTTTCCTTATTCATTTTATTCTAACCTCATTTGGCAGTTTAAAGTTATTTACCGATATCTTGAGTTTAGCAGCTAAATGATTTCATTCTTGTACTTCTTCTGTTAGTGAAGACGTTTCAAAAGTAAAGTTCTTGATTTGATTTATATTCTCTTTAATGCTTGTGATTGAAACAAATATTGTCCGTGTTTAGCACCACCTCTTGCAAATAAACAGCTTATAGCTTTTACAATTTGTTGAAATACAGAAGCAGTTTCTTCAATTATATGGATGCCGGTTGTGACTTCTTTCTGCCCTTCCACAATAAAATCAACTGTTTGACTAACATCATAGATGATTTCATTAAAAATTACAGAATCCGTACTCCTGACTCTTGCCGTTTCAATTTTTGGTTCTTACAGTTTTCATATCCTCTCCTAAATCAATTATTCTAACAACTAGATAAATGTATCTTAATAAATAAATTTGTAGAAAATATGTAGAAAAAGTAACAAAATAATAAAAATAACTCATATTTTATACTCAATCGGCTCATCTTCATGTTAAGAAACGGTAATACTAATCATATTAATTATGGTAACAATTCCAAAAAATAGAAAAGCACCCAAAACTAAATTTTTAGAAGCTTGGGTGCAAATAAGAAAGGCAGACAATCGCAAATCAGTCAAATTAGATTGATAGCGACTGCTTATCTACATTTGTAAAATCGTATTTCTTTTCCATGTATACTTGATGCCAAATCATAAAAACAAGGACGGTCCAGATTTTCCGGCTATGGTCTGCTTTATTTCTGCAATGTTCGTCTAGTAAACGATACAATACATCTTTATTAAATAAATGATCGGTTTCGCTTTCTTTTATCATATTTTTCGCCCAGTCGTGCATTTCATTTTTTAACCAATGACGAATTGGCACCGGAAATCCTAGTTTTTTGCGATTTAAAACATGATCTGGAACAATTCCTTCTGCTGCTTTTCGTAAAATATATTTCGTCGTGCTGTTTGCCGTTTTCATTTCTGGAACGATTTTTGCCGCTACTTCAAATACCTTTTTATCTAAAAATGGAACCCGCAACTCTAATGAATGGGCCATCGTCATTTTGTCCGCTTTTAATAAAATATCGCCTCGCAGCCATGTATGAATGTCAATATATTGCATCCGGTTTACAGGAGGATAATGAGTTGTTTCTCTATAAAAAGGAGCTGTAATATTTGTATGTTCTAATTCCCTCTTATATCCTTTTAGCAGCTCTTGTTTTTCTGTCTCGCTATACATTTTCGCATTGCCGATATATCGTTCTTCCATTGGTGTCGTACCGCGCTCAATAAAGCTTTTTCCTTTTATTCCTTCCGGGAGTAGTCCTGCAATCACTCTCAAAGCTGATTTAACCGCACTTGGCATTCGTTCAAAAAGTTCCAATGACTGCGGCTCACGATAAATATTATAACCCCCAAACAGCTCGTCTGCTCCTTCACCGGAAAGAACGACCGTTACATGCTTTCTTGCTTCCCGGGCAACAAAATAAAGCGGCACTGCAGCAGGGTCGGCAAGTGGATCATCCATATGCCACATAATTTTCGGCAATTCCTCCATATATTCCTCTGGTGAAATGACATAGCTAATATTCTCAACGCCCAGCTTCTCCGCTGTTTCTTTTGCCACATCAATTTCACTGAAGCCTTCCCGCTCAAAGCCGACAGAAAACGTCTTGAGATGAGGATTGAATTGTTTCGCAATCGCTGCAATGAAGGATGAATCAATTCCTCCTGATAAAAACGAACCTACCGGCACATCGCTGCGCATATGTACCTTCACGGAATCGAACAGCGCGTTGCGAATTTCTTTGACAAGTTCATCTTCTGATTGGATGATAGGTTGGAATTTGGCTTTCCAGTAGCGATGAATGGTTAATTTTTCACCGATTTTTTTCTTTATATAGTGACCCGGCTCCAACTTTCGAATGCCAACAGACATCGTCATTGGCTCAGGTACATATTGAAATGTCAAATAATGCTGCAGTGAATCATAATCTAGTAAATCATTTTCAAGCGCGAGCAAAATACTTTTCTTTTCGGAAGCAAAAAACGTACGGTCTCCCTGTTCCATGTAGAAAAATGGTTTTATGCCAAACGGGTCACGTGCCGCAAAAATGGTTTTCTCTTGTTTGTCCCAGATGACGAAAGCAAACATACCCCGAAGCATTTCTACAGCTTTTTCTTTTTCCGCACTATAAAGAGCAATAATGACTTCGGTATCGGAATGAGTAGTAAATTTATATCCCTTTGCAAGCAATTCTTCTCGCAATTCCACATAGTTGTAGATTTCCCCATTAAATATGATCCAATATCGCTCATTTTCATAGGACAATGGCTGATGCCCTGCCTCAAGATCAATAATACTCAAGCGTCGAAATCCAAAATTCACGTATTCATCAAAAAAATAACCATCATCGTCAGGACCGCGATGAGTAATGATATTATTCATTTCTTGAAACGTTTCTTTCCATTTTTCATCAATGATTCTTGGATGATCATGAATGCAACCAATAAAACCGCACATTATGTTGTTATTCCTCCACTTTATCAAATTTAATTTTATAAATTGTATCAAGGTTTGAGCTAGCAAAATATTATATTTTAAAACTGTACTTGAGCAAATTTACTAACATAAATTTACAAATAAACATAAAAAGGGACATGAACCGATTTCTTGGTTAGAATAGATGTGCTACCAAACTACCCAAACAAGGAGGTTCATGTCTCTCGTATGGATAGATTAGCACATCATCAAGAAATCTACAATACATTATCTTCTCTCGGATTAAAACTTTATTATTCCAAGTCTGTGATGAACCATCTCGTCCACATCATAGATGGAATGCTCACAAAAGGATGTTCTGGTACTCTGACGGATCTCCATCAGTTGAGTTACCATCCGAAACACCGAACGACGTTGAGTCATTTTTTGCACAAAGGCGTTTGGGACGAAAACCGACTTCTTCAAGCCGCACAACAATCCGTTTGTAAGCAGATTCATCGATTAGCGAAACAAACGAATGAGCCGGTTTTCCTGATGATTGATGATACGATTTGCCAAAAGACAAAGCCCTCGTTACAGGCTAAGTCTCCTATTGAAGGGTGTGATCATCATTTTTCACACACCGAAGGCAAATTCGTATGGGGGCATCAAGTAGTCTGGATGATGATTCGTTGTGCTCATCGTGCGTTCCCTTATGCCTTTGCACGTTACGATAAGACATCAGGAATTAGTAAAATCGCTCTCGCACGCCAAATGATCCAATCGCTCCATGGGTGGAACCATCGTGTCTATGTTCTGTTTGATTCTTGGTATACATCGAAATCGCTCATTGAAACGTGCCTAACGAAAGGATGGTATGTCATCGCAGCATTGAAAACCAACCGCATCCTGTATCCACAAGGAATTCGTCAATCCGCCAAAGAATTTGCCCGTTACATCGATGTTTCCGATACCCACCTCGTGACCGTGGGAGGGGAAACGTATCGAGTGTATCGCTACGAAGGGGCATTGAACGACATTCCAAATGCGGTGGTATTGTTTTGTTGGAAAACCGATCAACCGATGACGAGCGAGCATTTGCGTTGTTTTTTAAGTACAGACACAAAAACTGAGCGATTAGGCTATTCTTGGATACTATGCGAAACGCTGGTCGATCGAAAGCTACTTTCGGCAAACGAAAGAAACATTAGGTTTCGATCGATATCGAATCCGACATGAGCGAGCCATTAAACGATATTGGGTCATCGTACAATTTACGTATATCTATTGCATGACAGAACATTCAAGTGATTTTTCAACCGGTCTTGCGAGTGTGAGATCGAGAAAAATTCACAATCTCATTGAGTTTATTTATTACGAAGCCCAACGAGGAGTGCCACTAGATTCCATTAAAAAACAGTTACGAGTGGCATAAGGGTATCTTTGTTTGCTTTTTAAAGATGGTAATAAATGTAATGAAATTTACTCATCTACAGTTAAAACTTAATAAACTATAGGTTCCTGTAAATGAACTTTTAATATAAATTATTCCTCCTGAAAATCTGTTGCGATATTCTCATTCCTCTAACATATTAAAACAATAAAATATGGAGAAATTATGGATTCTTTTGAGATTGTTACATAATTACATGATAAGAATCATCTCCATTGTTTCTGCAAATTTAGTCGATAATATAAAAACAGCATGTTTAACAAAGAGGTTGCAGCTGCCATGTTAGGGATTATACTTTTTTTAGCCTTTATGATTGTTTCACTTTCTATTTTTCTTTTACGAAAGCCAACCAATGAGAAGTTATATAAACTATCACTAGGATCCTATATCGCTTTTTTCTTATTGTTTTTAACTCTATTTGTCTATTATGTAAATTCTGAAAACATGGTCGATGCTATAAAAAATCTAGTACAGAAAACATCATATAAAAATAAAGTTGAAGAGAGAAATCCGTCATCTAGACATTCAAAAGAACAAGTCCCGGTTAAATCAGCTCTCATTGATGCCCCCCTTCTCTCGCAACTTCCAGAACTACCAAGGGGGGTGCGAGGTAACAAGTCTGGCAATGCTTTTGAATCACGCGGGAATCAAAGTAGACAAGATGACACTAGCGAAGCAAATAAAGAAAAACCCAACTCCTTATCGAATACATAATGGAAAAGTATTTTATGGACATCCAAATGAAGGGTTTGTTGGTGACATGTATACAATAAAGAAACCGGGATATGGTGTCTATCATAAACCTATAAAAGAATTAGCCGAGATTTATTTACCAAACCAAATCGTTGATTTAACAGGACAATCATTTGAAGAAATATATAAGTATTTGTCTGAAGGTACCCCAGTTTGGGTTATTACCAACACAACCTTTCGTGTACTTCCTCCGTCTGAATTTATTGAATGGCAGACCCCGCAAGGCCCTATAAAAATAACATACCGGGAGCATTCCGTGTTAATCACCGGATATGATGAGAAATATATTTATTTTAATGACCCATTGACAGGTACGAAAAATAAAAAAGCACCTAAGTCTGAATTTATTCAAGCTTGGATACAAATGGGCAAACAAGCTATTACCTATAACCACAATTAACCGGTTATAGGTAGTGGCTTATCTTTTTTATGTCAAACAATAATTTAATCTTCGAACTTCTTCGTTTGAAAAAAATTTTAATATAATAATTTTTTTTCCACAAATTTTGCACATTTATTCTTTATGATGATATCAGTAATAATCCAAATTACATGTTTACGGAGGGATATATGCATGAAGAAATTATTGCTTGGAACCGTTTTAGCGGGAGTTGTTGCGATTGGTGCAGCTTGCTCAAATAATTCTTCGATGCAAGGACACGATATGTCAAACATGAATACGAAGGAGGAAAAAACATCCAAATCCTCTGAAGTAAGTGAGCAACTGCCTTTGGCAACAAACACAGAAGTCTTATCCGGTAAAGAGATTAATCTTACTGCTAAGGAAGCATTATTACAAATAAATGATCAAGTCAAACTTCCGGTCTACACGTACAATGGATCGGTACCCGGTGCGCAAATCCGCGTAAAGCAAGGGGATAATGTGAAAATTGTTTTAAAAAATGAATTGCCAGAACCGATCACGATTCACTGGCACGGCTACCCTGTTCCAAATAACCAAGATGGAGTACCGGGTGTCACGATGGACGCCATTAAACCGGGTGAAACGTTTACGTATGAATTTACAGCAACCGTGCCGGGAACGTATTGGTATCATTCCCATCAAAAAAGCGCCGAGCAAGTGGACAAGGGATTATACGGTACATTAATCGTAGAACCGAAAAATGAAGAAAAAGTCGATCGAGATTATACACTTGTGTTAGATGAATGGATGAGCAATCCGGATGAAGGAAATATGGATATGAGCGGCATGGATCATAGTAATATGAATAATGGAAATAGCTCTGATAATCAACAAATGGATATGAGCAGCATGGGCCATGATATGATGAATATGTACGATATTTTCACGATTAACGGGAAAAGCGGTTCCGCTGTCAAACCTTTAAAAGTGAAGAAAGGCGAAAAGGTGCGGCTTCGCCTTGTAAACGCAGGATACATGTCCCACAAACTTCACCTGCATGGTCATGAGTTTAAAATTGTCGCAACTGACGGGCAGCCGTTAAAAGATCCGCAACCAATCAAAGATGAACTTTTAAATATTGCTCCGGGTGAACGTTATGATATTGAATTTATCGCGAATAACCCGGGTGAATGGTTATTAGAATGTCATGGTGATATGGAAGGTGCCGATGGCATGAAAGTGAAAATTCAATACGAAGACCAGACAAACAATACGGACAAAGCGAACGCAAAAGAAAATCTCCCTGTTGTGGATATGACAAAATACGGAAAACATGAATTAGGTCAATTTACATTAGACCAAAAATATGATGTAGAGTACACAATGGATTTAGGAACAGCCATGGGCAAAGATGGCATGGTCTACACGATTAATGGGAAAACGTATCCTGAAACAGCACCCGTAAATGTGAAGAAAGGAGATCTAGTAAAAGTAAAATTGGTGAACAATTCACCAAAAGATTTACATCCTATGCATTTACACGGACACTTCTTCCAAGTATTAAGTAAAAATGGTAAACCGATTACAGGCGCCCCATTGATTAAGGATACCTTGAATTTAAAACCGGGTGAAGAATATGTAGTCGCATTTAAAGCAGATAATCCGGGAAATTGGATGTTCCATTGCCATGACTTGCACCATGCTTCAGCCGGAATGGTCACAGAAGTAAAATATACCGATTACAAATCGGACTATACCCCAGATCCGAATGACACAACGAATAAAGGTGAATAACAGCTTATCGTAGTAAATAAAAGAGGCTGATTTCAAAAGGTCGATTTAGCAACCTTTTGAGACAGCCTCTTCTTACCTCTAGTCAAGTGTTTTTTATTACCCGAGTTCGACAGTTTTGAGGTCATTTTAGGCAAATGGAAATGACCAAAAT
>ERZ1673774.108-NODE-108-length-8312-cov-24.243066_pt1 | contig 8312 bp, 11 predicted proteins | sample MGYA00580186_ERZ1673774 | MGnify/ENA primary metagenome ERZ1673774 (study PRJEB41219, sample SAMN04549611) | soil metagenome | isolation source: soil | place: USA: New Mexico, Bitter Lake NWR | collected 2008-11-15 ... | reverse complement strand
ATTTGAAAATCCCTATTTTGACGAAAAACTTTGAAATATACTCTTCATAGCTGCCCAACATCGTGAAAAACTTGTGGATTCCTTGATGATGTGCTAATCTATTCATGAGACATGAACCTCCTTGTGAATAATTTTGGTGACACATCTATTCTAATCAAGGAATCGGGTTCATGTCTCTTTTTTTGTTTGGTTGTAAATTTATGTTAGCGAATTTGCTCATCTACAGTATATTATTAACTAGGATTAATAAGATTCTTCTGTTCTTTTTCTATCTATGTTCTTTTTCTATCTAATTGGACTCCATTAGATCTTTGTAAATATTCTCAAACATTTCTTTCGGCATTTTAAATCCTACTGTCTTATCATTACGCCAATAAACAACTAATTGAACTTCATTGTCTTTTAATTCCACTTCTAATAATGAGTTTTCACCTATATCTCTGATAGAGACAATTTGATTTCCATTTTTCTTTTTTTTCTTCTTGTAATCATAGTTTAAATAACTCATATAGGTTTACTCCTTTATTTGTTAATTTTTTGTTTCATTTCTTGTAACAAAGAAAATAGGTTTCATCCGTTTATGCTTTCAGTTTGAAAAAATCAAATATCAACAGAGTTATTTAACAGACAACCATGCCAAAAATTGGCACATCGATGAATGAAATAACAGTAAAAGTTATCCATAGTTATTTCAGGATGAAGTTCCATGCCGCGTTGCGGCACCAGCAAATGATGAAAATACTAATTTTCGGGATAGATTCATTAACACCACAACTATTATTACAATACTTTTCGATTCAAATTGTTGAAACATTTCCAATGCCGTTTTTTTATTCGGAGATCGATAAATGAGTTTCAAATCTTCCGCCATTTCGAATTGGTCTTTTTTCCGAACACGATTTAGGGTGCTGCGGACTTTGTGAACGACACAACGCTGCACATCCGTTTTCGGATAAACGGCCCGAAAAGCTTCCTCCAGCCCCGGAAGACCATCAAATACGCCCAGAAGCACTTCCTTGACGCCTCTTTGGTAGAGGTTCTGAAGGATTTCCCGCCATCCATAGGCGCTTTCTTGCCCTCCTACAAAGAAATCAAGAATTTCGCGATACCCTTCTTCGTTCACCCCTAACACCACATAAATGGCTTCTTTCTCTACCGTATCGCGGCGAAGTTTCACGTACAAACCGTCTAAATATAAGACCGAATAACGCTTGGATAGTGGACGGCTGCGCCATTTTTCAATATCTTCCTTTACGACATCGGTAATCCGGCTGATCGTCGCTGGAGAATAAGCATTTCCTAGAATTCGTTCGATAAACTTGCCAATTTCCCGTGTACTCATGCCACTTTGATACATTCGAATGATGGCTTCCTCCAGCCAGCCGGTGTGGCGTTGATAAGGGGCAAACAACTGTGTTTGAAATTCCCCGTTTCGGTCTCTTGGAACCAAAAGACCCTCAATCCGGCCATATTGCGTATCTAGATTTCGCTGATAGTAGCCGTTTCTCATATTCGGCGTTCCAGCCTGTTCGATTTCGAGGAAATGTTTGATTTCTTCCCGCATAATCAGCTCTAATTTTTCCTTCACAAACTGACGAATGACAATTTCCAGTTGATTTGCCCAGTCGACATTCGGTATACTTCTTTTAGACATAGGTAGGGTACTCCTTTCTCTAAGATTTTTGGTCCAATCAGAGAATACCCTACCTTTTTCTTTTGTTCTAGCAAAATGCTTTACACAAACTTTTATACATCATCTCCCTCAACATCAAAAATATAATTAAATATATACTTTTCATCTTCATTTGCATAAGTTAATTTTTCCTTTTTTTCTTCAAAAGATAATTCTAAATTAATATCAGAAGGTTTAACCATACCTCCAAAACCATCTAAAAATTCGATTGTAAATTCCACTTTATCTCCTTTAGATATCAAATCTTCTGAACTGTTTAATACGATATAATAATCCTCGCTGTTTCCCTCTCTACTAAAATTTTCAGTGATTGTATAAAACCAGGATTGAGTACCATCTGTAATTGAATATTCTACAACCCATTCTCCAGGCATTGGAATTTCAATTTTTGCTAAATATGATTCACCAATGTCTTCAAACACATCTGTTGTAATGTTATGATTATCCATGTTTACCATATGAGCATTTAACTCAATATCATAAATACTATTACGGTCTAATTTCCCCACAGTAGTTGTCAATATACCTTCTTCATATTTATGTTTTATTGGAATATTTATTTTATCTGTAGCTTGTATGGTGTTTTGTCTACAACCGAAAATAATACAAAGCACGGCAAATAGAGAAAGTAAATAAATAAGCTTTCTTTTCATCCTTTACACCCTGTAACCTAAAATAATTTTATTAGTGGTGGATCTCCTGCCTCGGGTAATAAATAGATAAAAATTGTAAAGAATAGCATGGCGAAGGAAACACCAATAATTAAAACCGAAAATGGTACTGCCTTTTTTTTAATAATTAAATATAATCCTATTAAAAAAACACTCAAAGTAAAAAAGATAGAAAGGCCAAAAGTTAGATAATCACTCATTTTATTAAATGGACTGAAAAAGAGGAGAAAATACAAACCTATACATAATACCGCCAAAATTTGAATGGTTTTTGTACTTTTCATTTGTAAACACACCCTTATTTATTAAGTTATTTGTTTTATCATTTTTTTAACTCAGGAAAATGATTGCTTTTTGTAGAAAAATACCTATCCCTTTGAACAAGGAATAGGTATATATTTGTATCAATGTCTATGATATTTCGTACTGTGTCCAATTACTTTTGAACAAGCAGCTGGACCACCGGATCCATTGCACCAAGGACTTGATGTATAATCTAATGCACATAATTTGCCAACCGGATTACTGCTTGTGATCGCAAGCTGGCAATCACTTCCTGCAAAATTAACATATGCTCTCCAATGAGTTTTTGGATAATGTACATCATCTGTCAATGGTCCATTGAAACGATTGCAATGAACTTTGTCTCCCGGTTTATACTTTTTATAATATTGATTTATGGTAATTGGTGTCCCGTTTTCATCATTTTTATGAATGTTATCCATTGCATCCCATGCGGAATCCCAATCTACGACATAATTAAATACATAGAAACCTTCTTTATTTTTCTTAACCTCAAGATTTTTTCCATCATGCTGGATTTTGATGCTTTCAGGACTACCTTCTACATAAAAAGTACCATCGCTATTTAGCTGTACAACCTCTCCATTTATGAGCAATTCTCCCGTCATAGGTGCAGAAAAATACAATTCATCCTCTGTTACTTTCCAATTAGCCTTTTCTAGTTCTTGAATTTGCTGAGTAGTTAACTTGCTAGTGTCGTATTTAGACGAAATGATCACTGTTGCTCGACCATTAACTGGGGTACTAGCAAAAACACTAACTGATGTACTAAAAACCAGGAAGAACACCATCATAAAGAATACTAGTTTTTCCCTCCTTTAAAATATAGTTTCTGTATATTCAAACATATGTTAACATGATTATATACTTTTTAGAGTCATATTAAGTTGAGAAATCGACTCTCAAAATGACGGCAAGAAAGGGCTTTTACAATCAAAATTCCCGTTTACAGTAAATTTTGAGGTACCGTCAAGAATTTTGTGTAATGTAAGATAGGTAGGGTATCTCTGAAATGGATTTAGAATAGAGGGGGGATATTTCCTCCACACAAGAGACTGAATATTCAGTCTCTTGTGTGGAAAGGGAGAATCCTCCTATTTTGTTTATTTACAATATTTGGTTAACAATAACGTTCTTCAAACATTCGTTGAAGGGCTTCATGCGCTTCGGCAAATCCTCTTAATTTTCGCCCTGCCCATTTCTCATTAAAATCTTGGATGGTCAAATACACGACTTTTTCCGCAGCTTCTAAACTGCTCAAACTGTTCATCGGCTTTAGACGTTTCCGAATCTCTTTGATCGTTCGTTCGATGGCATTCGTCGTGTAAATCACACTTCGAATACTGCTTGGATCATCCATAAATGTAAGGAGGACATCCAACTCATTGGCCCAAGATTGAACTTCTCTTGGATATTTGCTGGACCATTTCGACTCAAACTGTTGAAACATTTGTAACGCCATCTCCTTATTCGGCGCGCGATAAATCAGCTTGAGATCCTCGGCCACTTCGAATTGGTCTTTTTCAGAACACGATGGAGCGTGTTGGGGATTTTTGTGAACGACACAACGCTGCATATCGGCTTTCGGATAAACCGCCTTAAAGGCTTCCTCAAGCCAGCCTGTTTGGCGTTGGTAAGGAGCAAACAATTGCGTTTGAAATTCCCCGTTTCGGTCTCTTGGGACCAAAAGCCCCTCAATCCGACCATATTGCGTATCTAGATTTCGTTGATAATAGCCGTTTCTCATATTCGATGTTCCGGCTTGTTCTATTTCGAGGAAATGTTTGATTTCTTCCCGCATGATCAGTTCTAATTTTTCCTTTACAAACTGACGAATGACACTTTCCAGTTGATTTGCCCAGTCGATATTCGATATACTTTTAGACATAGGTAGGGTGTAATGCACCCCTTTGTCAAGACACAAATTGATAATAATTAAGTTATCCATTCTCTCCTTTCGCTATGAATGTGGTGCGTGTGCAAAAAAGGCTTGACATGGAGCCTCTACGGGCACGATTTTTTGCGCTGGAGCGATGGACAGATAACATCGCATGGCTAAAACAGCCTATCATGCCCGTCTCTCCATATAAAGCCTCTCATCACGTTCGATGGTTAGGATGCTTGAGCCATCTTAGGTTGCTTGTACACTGTTGCTGGCGTCAAATAGTCCAAGGATTGGTGAGGTCGGTCTGTATTATAGAACGTAACATAGCGTCGAATGCCTTTTCGCAACTCTTTAGGATTCTCGAATTCATTGAGATAGATACATTCATACTTTAAAGCTCTAAAGAATCGTTCCGTACGACTATTGTCTGTTGCTCGTCCTTTGCCATCCATTGATACCTGGATGCCATACTCTTTCAACAGCCCGAGATAGTCAGCGTTTGTAAAATGGCTGCCCTGGTCACTATTGATGATGGCCGGCTTACCATGACGCAATGCCCGCTTCAGACAGTCGATGACAAATCCTTTCTCCAGCGTACTAGATAACTCGTAATCGATCACTTTGCGGCTGAACCAGTCGATGATGGTAAACAGGTACATAAAGCCCCGTCCCATACGAAGGTAGGTGATATCCACTCCCCATACATGGTTCGGACGGGTGATCTCCAATCCACGGAGCAGGTAAGGCCGACAGTACTTGGCATGTAGCCTCTTACTAAGGTTGGGTTTTGGGTAAATAGCTTGTATACCCATAAGGCGCATGAGACGGCGTACGCGTTTATGATTCACATCAAATCCTTTCTCACGAAGTTTCGCAGTCATGCGCCTGTAGCCAAAGTAGGGATGAGCTGTATAAAGCATATCCATTTCGTGCATGAGCATGATGTTTTCTGAGCTTTCTGTTTGCCCCTTTGATTGGCGATACACGCTAGTAATAACCTTTACCTCTAGTGTGAGTAAAATGTTTGTGGGAGAAATTCTTAGAATTCCCCGATGAGGGGGGTGGGAACGTAGGTTCGCAATCCCCCTCATCGGGGCCACCAAGCGAAGCGCGGTAGGATCCCAAGCAGGAAACATGAAAAAAGGACTCTCTCCCTGGTAAGATATTCATTGACCACACTATCAAACAGGAGGATGTTTAGTGCAAAATGAAAGTACAGAGTTCTGCAACAAAAAAGTGCAGAGCTTCATGGCATAAAAAAAGGCTTGCCAGCTCCTAAAATTCCCTCTACTGTTAAGGTTGTGAAGAACAAAACAGTGGAGGTAAAGAGAGGTGTACCTGGAAGCGCCAAGGCCGTACACGAAAAAGCGACGGGAGCTCCCTTGGAAGGACATTTTGGCGGAATGGGCGCAAAAGCCCCGGGTGGTGGAGTATTCGCGGTTTCGAGTTTACTTGCCGGAGGCCATTAGGAAATACTTCATGGAACAACCGAAACAGACGGCATCACGCATTCGAGGGGTGCAGAAGCTGCTGGACCGGTACACCGTCTATGAGATCACCCAGTGGCTTGACAAGTATCAACGGTGGGATTTGGCGCCCCATGAGATCGGGGTGTTGATGGAGGCGAAGCGTTCGGAGTATCCCGCGAAATGGTAAGAAGCCTATACCCCTTCCGTTTTAGTCGACTATGAAACCGATTTACATGTGTATGATCAACGTCTTTGTCCGTCAAGGGAAGGGGGAAGCCGGGCATGAAGATGGATTTAAAAGAGATTTGTAAAGCCCTGCATTTGGCGTACATCGCGGATCGATTCGAGGAGGTGGCCTACGAGACCAAGGAACAGTTTTTGCGTGATGTGTTGGCGTTGGAGCTGTCGTTCCGTCAGAAAGCAAAACAGGCTCGATTGATCAAGAAGGCGAAGTTCCGGGAGTTGAAATGGCTCAAAGATTATGAATGGTCGGATCAGATTCATTGGCCGACCACGACCTCGAAGGAAGAACTTTGCGACCTTCGCTTTTTGGAGCAAAAACAGAACGTCCTGCTTTTAGGTTCGCCGGGAACAGGAAAAACCCATCTTGCCACCGCATTAGGATTAAAAGCGTGTGAACGGGGCCATGAAGTTCGGTTTTCCGTGTCGCCGATCTTGTCGCCCAGCTCGAAGAAGCGTTAAAAGGCGGCACCCTCGGACGGCTCAAACGGCAAATCGACACATGCGAGCTGTTGATTTTGGACGAACTCGGCTATGTATCTTTCCAAAAGCAGGGATCAGAACTGCTGTTTCACATCATTGCCGATTGTTATGAACGAAAAAGTGTCATCGTGACATCGAATTTAGAGTTTGGACAGTGGAATCGGGTGTTTGGGGACAACCGCCTGACGGCAGCGCTGGTGGATCGTTTGGTCCATCACGCCCACATTCTCGCGTTTACGGGAGAGAGCTACCGCTTGCGGCACGCGCTTTCTGCCGTTCAGTCGCTCCCTTCTCACTCGGTTGAAAGGTAAATTCATTGAGCCGGCAAGCCTATGTATTTTTTCTTGCAATTCTCTGCACTTTTTGCTTGCAAAAAACAGGCAATCTTCGAATAATGATTTCCATGGCCGTACTGGACTATCCGAATCGTTATCGGTGACGCCTACTCACAAAAAACTTTGTTAAAATTTCGGCAACGCCTCCACGGCATCCGCCAAATCACTATAGCTGTCTTTTAAGTATCGAGACGTCGTGGCAATATTGCTATGTCCGGCAAGCCTCCGCACTTTCTCGATATCGTTGTTCGTCGCCTTTAACATCCACTTACAAAACGTATGCCGGAACATATGAGGGGTTAGCTTTTTGTTAGGCAGGCTGTAGCTTTCAATCATTCGCTGAATGCCCCTTACGGAAAACTTCGGCGAGCGCTGGCTGTAAAAGACGTATGGCGATGTGGCGACATGAGTCTTCTTTTTCGCCATTTCCGCACGAAACTTAAGCCAATCCTCGAGTTCTGCCAGCAAGATATTCGAGATCGGTACCGTCCGAACCTTCATCCCCTTTCCCACGATCCGAATTCGTTTCATCTCTAAATCTAAGTCCGTCAATTTTAAGTTTGATAACTCCTCTACTCGCAATCCTGCATAGGTAAGCAGGTACACCACTGCACGGTCCCGGCGATATTTCTCTTCAGGATCGACTCCCCAGCTTTGCACCGGTTTTTTCCGCATCCGATGCAATAAGTCCTCGAATTCTTCTTCTGTGAGCCACATGATTTTTTCGTTATCTTCATCGGCTGATTTTAAATCCTGGATGTCTTTCATTGGGTTCTGTTCAATCTTATGGTGTTCCACCACCCACGCATAGAAGCTTCGCAGCGAATTCAGACGGCGATTGATCGTGGAGATAGCCAACGGTTTCCCTTCTACCGGATTCAACATTTGCTGAATCCATTTGCGAATGTCGGCCGACGTGACGTAATCGCCTGGGCGAAGATGCAAGTCTTTCAAAAACTGATTCACGTCATTGAGATAGGAGATCACGGTGTTAGGAGAAAACCCCTTCTCTTGCAAATACGTTTCATATTCGTGCAGCATCTTTTCCATCCTTTCACTTATACGACGAGTTTAAAAGGGTTCGAAGAGCAAAAAATCGATTGAAAAAATAATATTATATGACGAGTATATCATAAAAAAGAATCAATTGTTAGTCATATAACGTAAATTATATGTCTAACCCGTGGTGCTAGTTGAGCGTTAGAACTCAACTAGCCCTAGTGTGACCAGCGA
>ERZ1673774.102-NODE-102-length-9565-cov-16.387171_pt1 | contig 9565 bp, 10 predicted proteins | sample MGYA00580186_ERZ1673774 | MGnify/ENA primary metagenome ERZ1673774 (study PRJEB41219, sample SAMN04549611) | soil metagenome | isolation source: soil | place: USA: New Mexico, Bitter Lake NWR | collected 2008-11-15 ... | reverse complement strand
GTACGTACGGTGGTGTGAGAGGACGGGAGTTAATCGCTCCCTCCTACTCGATTCGGAGCACAGGATTTTAAATCTCGAATGCTTATTTTGTTACCCCATGCATTAAAAATGGGTTTAATATTATAATAAAAAAAAGAGAACTCATTTTTGAGGTGGACTAGGAATGAATAAAACAATCGCAGATATAGCAAAAATTTCGGGAGTTTCCAAAAGCACTGTATCTCGCTACTTAAATGGTGGATCTGTTAGTGAAGCAACAAAAAGAAAAATTGAACTTGCCATTAAAGAAACAGGATATACACCTAATCCTTTTGCACAAAGTTTAAAGGCTAAGAAAACATATTTTATTGGAACGATTGTTCCGCGATTAGATTCCTATGCAGCATCGCATACTTTAATTGGGATTGATGAACAATTAAAAGAGTTGAATTTTCAATTATTAATATCCAATACGAATCAGCAAATTGAACGTGAAATTGAAACGATTTATAGCCTGGCTAGTCAAAAAGTTGCGGGAATTATTTTACTTGCTACTCAAATTACACAAGTACATTTAGAGGCATTTGAAAAGGTGAACATCCCGATTCTTCTTGTTGGTCAAGAACATCCGGATGTACATAGTCTGATTCATAATGATTTGGAAGCAGGCTATGCAATTGGAAAATATGTATTAGAGAAAGGGCATCGAAAAATTGCTTACTTAGGTGTTACCGAAAAGGATGTAGCAGTTGGAGTAAGAAGAAAGGAAGGATTTAAAAGGGCAATAGCAGAAGCGGAAGGATGTGAGGTTCGTTATTTTGAAACAGGTTTTAATATGTTTGCTGCTCAACAAAGGGTAACAGAAATGCTAGAAGGATTTCAGCCGACTTGCATTGTGTGTGCAACGGATAATATTGCTCTTGGTGCTTTAAGGGCAGCACAATTAAAAGGATTGAGCATTCCAAAGGATGTTTCTATTACGGGTTTTGGAGGATATGATGTGACGGAAATTATTCACCCAGGGCTAACAACAGTAAAACTGTTTTTTAAAGAGGCTGGAAAGATGGCAGCGCAAAACATTGTAAAGCTTGTCAATGAGGAGTCAGTTCCAAAAAGAACATTATCAAAATATGAAATTATTGAACGAGAAAGCGTTGACAGCATCATTCCTAATGACTTATAATCAGACTGGAACCGGTCCCATTTCATAAAGTTTGGAACCGGTTCCTAAATCGCGAAAAATGGAACCGGTTCCACTAAATAAATGGGGGAGGAAGTTATGAAATACGATCAAATCGCAAAAGAAATTTTAGAAGCTCTTGGTGGAAAAGATAATATTTCTGCTGCAGCTCACTGTGCGACACGTTTACGTCTAGTTTTAAATGATGAAAGTAAAATAAATCAAGAAGCGCTTGACAAAATGGACGCTGTAAAAGGAACTTTTTCAACGGGTGGACAGTTCCAAATTATTTTAGGGTCAGGTACAGTTAACAAAGTTTATCAAGAATTGACCAAATTAACTGGACTTCAAGAAATGTCTACAAAAGATGTGAAAGATGCTGGAGCGAAAAAATTAAATCCAATTCAACGTTTAGTGAAGCTACTTTCTGATATTTTCGTTCCGATTATTCCTGCCATTGTTGCTGGCGGTCTTTTAATGGGAATTAATAACGTATTAACGGCAAAGGATCTATTTATTGAAGGTAAGTCCCTCATTGATGCATATCCAGAAATAGCGGACTTAGCAGCACTTATTAATACATTTGCCAATGCGGCATTTGTCTTTTTACCAATTTTAATTGGTTTCTCCGCTACACAGCGCTTTGGTGGTAACCCGTACTTAGGAGCTACTTTAGGTATGTTAATGGTTCACCCTGATTTATTAAATGGTTGGGGTTATGGTAGCGCCTTAGCGAACGGTGAAATTCCAGTTTGGAGTATTTTCGGATTTGAAATTGAAAAAGTCGGTTATCAAGGGACCGTATTACCTGTATTAGCAGCATCCTTTATTTTAGCGAAAACAGAACAATTCTTACGCAAATATATTCCGTCTGCACTTGATAACTTATTAACGCCATTATTAACGATTTTTATTACAGGCATTTTAACGTTTACAGCAGTAGGACCGATTACTCGTTCTGCAGGTAACTTATTAACAGACGGACTTGTTTGGTTATATGATACTACGGGACTCATTGGTGGTGCGTTATTCGGTTTAGTTTATGCCCCAATCGTTATTACAGGTATGCATCATAGCTTTATTGCAGTTGAAACACAATTGTTAGCAGAATTTGCTAAAACAGGTGGTTCGTTTATTTTCCCTGTTGCGGCTATGTCAAACGTAGCTCAAGGTGCAGCAACATTAGCTGTTTTTATGATTATTAATGATAAGAAAATTAAAGGTATTGCATCCGCAGCTGGTATTTCGGCTCTTTTAGGAATTACAGAGCCTTCTATGTTTGGTGTTAACTTGAAGCTACGTTATCCATTTATTGGTGCTATTACAGGTGCAGCTGTATCAGCCGCATTTATTACGATCTTTAAAGTAAAAGCTGTTGCGCTTGGAGCAGCCGGTTTACCAGGTATTATTTCAATTCGTCCAGATTCCATAGCTCCATACGTAATTGGAATGGTTATTTCATTCATCGTTGCATTCGTAACAACCATCATTTTAGCGAAACGTGCAGCGAAAAAAGAACAAGCAGCAGAAAAAGCATCTTAATAAATTAAATATTGGGGTCTGATCCTTAAAAAGAGGTCAGGCCCTGTGTTTACATCGTGAAGGAGTTTGAGGTTTAAAGATGGAATGGACGAGAAAACAACGGTATCGCCGAATCGAAGAAGCGACAAAAGAAGAATTGAATGCATTAAAAGAAAAAGTCAACAAAAGCATTTGGCGTCAGAAATTTCATATTCAACCAGTAACGGGACTTTTAAATGATCCAAATGGTTTTTCTTATTTTAACGGAGAATATCACTTGTTTTATCAATGGTTTCCGCTAGGTCCTGTTCATGGATTAAAATATTGGTATCACACAAAATCAAAAGATCTTGTCAATTGGCAAAATGTCGGAATTGGTATTAAGCCGAACGATTATTTTGATTCTCACGGAGCTTATTCAGGTAGCGCTATTTGTCATGACGGTAAGCTCCATTTAATGTATACAGGAAATACAAGAGATGAAAATTGGGTTCGTCATCCATATCAATGCTTAGCGGTAATGAATGAAAATGGACGTATTGAAAAATTACAAGAGCCGGTTATTAAAGAAGTTCCAAAAGGTTATACCGATCATTATCGCGATCCGAAAGTTTGGAAGGAAAATGACACTTTTTATGCTGTCATCGGGGCACAGAGGGAAAACAAAACAGGTTGTATTGTTCTTTATTCATCACCTGACTTAAAAAATTGGACATTTGAAGGTGAGGTTCAAACAAACTTAAAGGAATTTGGATTTATGTGGGAATGTCCCGATTATTTTGAACTAGATGGAAAAGGTGTGCTGATCTTCTCACCACAAGGGTTAGAGCCAAAGGGAGATCAATTTCAAAATATCTATCAATCCGGTTATCTTTTAGGGAACACACTAGATTTAAAGACAAAAGTTTTTGAACACGGTGAGTTTGTTGAGTTAGACCGTGGATTTGACTTTTATGCACCACAAACGACAATTGACCATAAGGGACGTCGCCTTTTAGTCGGGTGGATGGGTCTTCCCGAAATCGAGTATCCAACTGATAAGGATGGGTGGGCTCATTGTTTAACATTACCGAGAGAATTGACCGTTCAAAATGGAAAGCTTATTCAGTGTCCTGTAAAAGAACTAGAAACATTGCGACAAGATTCGATAAATGTGAAAGATATTCTCGATGATGAGAAAAAAATGTATGATGGATTCAATGGGACGACGTATGAACTTATTTGTGAATTTACGAACATGGAAGCAGATGAAGTCGGGATTGAATTCCGGTCATGTAAAGATGAAAAAACGGTCATCTCCTATAACAGAAAGGAACAAAAGGTGATCTTAGACCGCACCCATTCAGGGGAGGTTCCAGCTAAAGAATATGGAACAACAAGAACGTGCAGCGTTGAAGGGGATACGTTAAAGCTTCATCTGTTTGTTGATACGTCTTCTGTCGAAATTTTTATCAATGACGGCGTTGAAGTATTTACGAGCCGAATTTTTCCAAGACCTGAAAGCACAGATATTCGCTTCTTTGCACGAAACGGAAAAGTTACATTAGACACAACGAAATATAACTTATCCACTATGAATTAAAAGGGAGGTGTAGACAATGGGGCGCTTATTTTCAATTGGTGAAGTGTTAATTGATTTTATTCCAATGCAAAAAGGCAAAGCATTAAAGGATGTTCAATCTTTTAAACGTGCACCTGGGGGAGCCCCAGCAAACGTTGCAGCAGCTGTTGCGAGATTTGGAGCAGAATCTGCAATGATCACAAAGCTTGGAATGGATGCCTTTAGTGACTTTTTAATTGAAGAGTTACAAAAAATCGGTGTGAAAACAGATAAAATAAAGCGAACAAAGGAAGCGAATACAGGATTAGCATTTGTTTCACTGCGCGATGATGGTGAACGTGATTTTTCCTTCTATCGCAATCCTTCTGCAGATCTTTTGCTTTCAGAAGATGAAATTGAAGAAAGTTGGTTTGCTAAAGGAGATATTTTACATTTTTGCTCCGTCGATCTAGTCGAAAGCCCAATGAAAAAAGCCCATGAAAAAGCAATTCGACTTGTTAAAGAAAATGGGGGAATCATTAGCTTTGATCCCAACGTTCGCCTTCCACTATGGAACAGTGCAGAGGATTGTCGACAAACGATTTTAGAATTTATTCCGAAAGCACATATCATCAAAATTTCCGATGAAGAATTAGCGTTTATCACAGGAATCTCTAATGAAAAAGAGGCGATTGAAAACTTATTCACAGGTGATGTAAAAGCCGTTATTTACACAAAAGGAGCTAATGGAGCTGACCTTTACACGAAGAATGCCAAATATGAATCAACTGGTTTCAAAGTTGAGGTTCAGGATACTACAGGTGCAGGAGATGCCTTTATCGGTGGCTTTTTATATAAACTACTCGAAAAAGAAGTAAACCATGATAACTTAATAGATGTATTAAATGAACACCATCAAGAAATCCTCACCTTTGCCAATGCAAGCGGTGCGATCACAACAACAGGAAAAGGTGCCATTTCATCCTTACCGACAAAAGAAGAAATCCTTAACTTCATTTCATGTAAATAAAAACATATTAAGATTAGCAGCACAGACCACGGTCAAGGTCTGTGCTGCTATTTTTTTAGTAGAAGTGGAGAAAAGGTCGTGACAGCCTAAAGAACGATAGGTTCGCAATGAAAAAACTGGCCTGCTTCACGGATCTTATAAGAATCAGATTTAATATGTTGGATCCATGAGATCGTGGATAAGAAAAGGGAATCATTAAGGTTATATGAAGGCTTCTACAAATAATAGAGGAGGAATGTTTATGCAAAGTGTCATTGCCTTTGATGTTAGTAGGGGAAAGAGCTATATGGTTATCTATAATTCTGCTCAGCTTTGTGTTTATGATGGGGAAATATTACATAATCGCCTACAATTACGAAATCGCATCAGCAACTTCGTAATTGTTTAGGAAAAAAAGCAAAAATCGTGGGGGCTATTTGGCATGCGTAAATTTATTTAGTTAGGGGCTTCTAATAAGTCGATTTTCCGGCTTATAGAGTTGATATATCAATGCTTATGATGTTTCGTTTTCAGTGGATTTTGACTTTCTGGACAACCCCCTAAATAAATCCACTGAAACAAATAGTTTTACTAAAAACTCTTGACTAATTGTAAGTAGGGGATGTCTCAAAACATGAGACATCCCCTTGCAACGATACAGTACCTTCATCTTAAAACTGCTTGATGCTTGCCATTTCCGCAATCGAATCAAAAATAATATCAACAGCGGTCTTTAGCTCATCATCGGTCATCGCCAAAACAGGGATAAACGTGATGACAGGACCTAATGGTCGGATAATGAGCCCGCGCTTTCTAGCTTCTAAAATAATTTTATGCTCAATCTGCTCCGAGCGCTCGAATATTTCTTTTGTTTTCTTATCCTTGACGATTTCGATGCCAATCATGAGTCCTTTTTGACGAATATCACCGACGATCGGCAGTTCATAAAGCTTTTGCAATTTACCTGCCAACGCATGGGCTTTTCGTTGGACATCCGAAACTAAGTTTCTCTTTTCGATCAACTCAATATTTTTTAACGCAACAGAACAAGATAATTGATTTCCCGTATATGTATGACCATGGAAAAATGTTTTATTTTCATGAACATCTCCTAAAAATGCAGAATAAATTTCTTCTGTTGTCAATGTTGCCGCAAGCGGTAAATATCCTCCTGTGATGCCTTTGGCTAAGCAAACAATATCAGGCTGGACATCTTCTTGTTCGCAGGCAAATAATGTTCCGGTTCTGCCGAATCCAACAGCCACTTCATCGCAAATAAGCAAAATATTGTATTTGCGGCAAAGCTTTTCAATACCTTTTAAAAACCCTTTCGGATGTACAATGATACCTGCCGCTCCTTGAACGAGCGGTTCGACAATCATACCCGCGACTTCTGAATGATGCTGTTCAAGCGTTTCCTCTAGCTTTGTTAAACAATAATTCACAATTTCCTTTTCATCGCCATATTCGTCCATTCTATATACATATGGGGAAGGTACTTCAATTCGTTCAAACAATAGCGGCCTAAAGATTCGATGGAATAAATCCATTCCGCCAACACTTACAGCACCAATGGTATCCCCGTGATAAGCTTCTTTTAATGAGATAAATTTGTTTTTATCCTTGTAGCGGACAGGGTCAATGTTTTGCCAGTACTGATATGCCATCTTCAGTGCAATTTCAACGGCAGCAGCCCCTGTATCGGAATAAAATACTTTTGATAAATTTCCTCCCCAAATTTCCACTAGTTTTTTTGCTAATAAAATGGAAGGAACATTCGCGGACCCTAAAAGCGTAGAATGAGAGATTTTTTCAATTTGTTCATGAAGCACTTCGTTTAATTCAGGATCACTGTGTCCGTGAACATTTACCCATAAAGATGCATAACCGTCTAAATATTTTTTTCCTTCGACATCATAAAGGTAGCTTCCCTTTCCTCTTTCAATGATGAGCGGCTTTTCTTCGATATAAGACTTCATTTGGGTAAAAGGATGCCATACATATTGTTTATCAAGTTGTTCTAACTGTTCGTACCTATACTTCAATTTCTAATCCCCCTGACAATACATTCTTAAGTTCTTGCTTGGATATCAATGTGTTGGCTAATTGAGTAAGACTGTCTTTAGACAACGAGTCCATTGTTGGCAATTTAGCGATGATAGGAAGATTCAACATCTTATGTATAGTCCGTACATTATCAACATGAATCATATTGTATTGGTCAAAATGGTTAAATATAAGCCCGAGGATTTTAATGTCGTGCTTTTCGGCATAATTTACAGTTGTGAGTGTATGGTGTATAGCCCCTAATCCAGCCAAAGACACGAGAATTGTTGGCAATTCACATTCTTGAATTAAATCTTTTGTCATATAAAATCCGTTAGAATGTTCAATGAGCGGAACCGCGAGTCCGCCTGCTCCTTCTACTAGAACAACATCGTATTGATTTTTTAATTCTAAAATTTTATTTTTTATTTCATTTGGCAGAATCGTAGTATTTGTGATCTCTGAAGCTAAATGAGGGGAAACAGCAGGCTCCATATAATACATCCCCGTAGAGCCTTTTTCTTCTCCGATCACTTCTTCATACCAATATTGATCGGCAAAAGAATCGCTCTCTTCTAATACACCTGTTTGAATGGGTTTAAATATTTTTGTTTTCACTCCCATTTCTTTCAATACCAGAAATAGAATGGAAGTGACAATCGTTTTGCCAATTTCTGTTCCGGTCCCTGTGATAAAAATCGCTTTTCCCATTAAGATGCAACTCCTTGTTTATGAATCAAAAAGTTCGTCCGTGGAAGAATCTGCGCTGCGATGATGGAACATAGGATACATAAGAAAATATCTCCCGGTATAGGAATCACAAAACCAAATAATAATGTTTGAGCAATCGTTAACGACTTATCGAAAATAAATTTCATTGCTGCATATAACCAAAGACAGCCAAGAAGATACACTACAAGAAGGCAGGCGAAATTAGCGAGGAAAATAGAAAATGTTTTTACCAATTGAAATCTCTTAATCAACCAGCCATTGACGCATGCTCCTAACACAAAACCTAGTAAATAACCAAATGTAGGTTTAAAAATGTAACTTGGACCTCCTCCTTCCGCAAAAACAGGCGCACCTGCCAGTCCGATCAAAACGTAAACAAGCTGGCTTAACATTCCGAGTTTCGGACCTAACAAACACCCAGCTAAATAAACAGATACAATTTGCAGCGTAAATGGGACATATGGAATAGGGATTTTAATAAACCCGCCGATCGCCGTTAACGCCGCAAAAAGAGCAATTAACACCATCGACTTGATTTTCATGCTTTTCCTCCTAATACAATATTTGTTTTTTTATTATGCAAGAAGAATGATAGAAATGTCAACCTTGAATTTTATTTGGTTAACATATTAAAAAAGAAGGAGGTTAATGAAGGGAACTTTGCCAACTATAACAGCAATCATCGAAAGACCGATTTTGCCATTGAAGCATTTTTACGGAGATAACCTCTTGGCCTTCCGGTAATTTCACAACGATTTTTTAGACGGATAGGGGGGAGCTTTTGAAGAGCTTCATAGTCCCCTTTCTCCTTTAGCTCTCGTCTTAGCTCAGCATATTTAACAACGAATTCTTGTCTTTTTCTTTCTTTCGCTATTTTTGATTTTTTAGCCAATGTTCGTCCTTCCTGTCATATCATTTATTATTGAAAATTCCTCATTATTGCGTGACATCATCGTCTTGAAAAATTCGGCTTTCTGTCGCTCCTTTTTGAAATAGATATTTTCCGCTGTATGGTTTTGCTTCTTGATCAACTTTAGAAATGATAATCTGACAAATTCTTCTTCCTATCGTTAATTCAATCGGTAGGCGATTCGCGTTAAACAGTTCCAACGTGATTTGTCCTTTAAATCCCGGGTCAACCCAACCGGCATTTTGAATAAATAGCCCTAAGCGGCCGATCGAGCTTCTTCCTTCTACAAAAGCAGTAAGATTTTCCGGCAGCTCGATGGTTTCTATAGTAGTAGCAAGCAAGACAGAGAAGGGGGGGAATGACAATTTTCTCGTTTTCAGTCACTACTTCTTTATATTTCGCTTTCGCCTCTAATGATAGATGAGCATTGGTGTGCTCATCCATCACAAGAAAATGATTTCCAAGGCGCAAATCAGTATTATGTTATGTCAGCTTGGTTCTTTCAGAAAGGAGAAGCAAGGCTTTCCTATCCGCAGCCGAATTCAAAATCTCCAAAGGATATTTCTTTGGAATTGCTGTTTTGAATAAGAGTTATCTATCCCGAAAATTTAAGTCCATGAAAAAAGCACAAAAAATCCAGGGGGTGTT
>ERZ1673774.91-NODE-91-length-10995-cov-21.061243_pt1 | contig 10995 bp, 10 predicted proteins | sample MGYA00580186_ERZ1673774 | MGnify/ENA primary metagenome ERZ1673774 (study PRJEB41219, sample SAMN04549611) | soil metagenome | isolation source: soil | place: USA: New Mexico, Bitter Lake NWR | collected 2008-11-15 ... | reverse complement strand
CATTCAGTGTAGAATCCCTACACAAAGTACGACTGCCCGTCGCACAGAAAAAGGACAGCCTTTGATTAAAGAGGCTGTCCAAAAATCCGTAAACGCCCAAGCGATCGCGCTTTATTTTCCTTGTACGACGGCTTCAATTGAACTTCGGCGCCAGCAAATGATCCATTCCCGCACTGTTTAAAAAAGTTACGGGTTGGGATCAATTTTCCCAACGAGAATAGATTTTTACAAGCCTATTCATCTTGTCACTTCGGTCTAAAAAAGGTGATAAATAACAACAGTTCTTAGCGTTAACTAGACGACTTGGATTTGGCCAGTTTCGTATTTTTCAATGACTTGTTTTGCCAAAAGACAGTAATAAAAAGTGTAAACACTAATAAAATACATCCTAAAATGAAAGGATACAAAATTTGAATATCATATAATATTCCCGCCAACATCGGCCCCAATATATTTCCTATACTCATATAGGCGTTGTTTAACCCCATGGCAAAGCCTTGTTCATTTCCAGCCATCTTTGAAATAAGAGTGTTCAAAACAGGACGCAAGATGGATGTTGCAAGAAAAATCAAGAGGGTGATGACAAAAAACAGAGAATAGCTGTTGGCAAACAATGAAAGGAAAAATCCAATTGCAACTACGCCTAAAAAGAAATTTAAAACGGCTCCTTCCCCAAAGCGGCCGACAAGCTTATCGACCACAAACAACTGCACAATCACACTTATCAGTCCAGTTAATGTAACCATCCAAGCAATTTCTTGCGGTGTTGCCCCAAACTGATCATCCATATATAACCCGATGACAGATTCATAAGCCATTAAACCAAAGCTCATAACAAGAGTAATAATCAACAGCATAAAATACGGCTTATGAGCGGACGAAACCAATTTTTTTAACATCGGCTCATCATTGATTTGCGTTTTTTGTTCCGGGGTATGTTGTTGTTCAACACTTTCTTTTAAAACTGTTAATGAAAAAATAACAGCAGCTAAAGAGACGATCGTTGCAACAAGAAAAGGCATTTTCAACCCAAAATCAGCAAAGAAACCGCCAACCCCTGGTCCTATTACAATCCCAAGCGACATGGCTGCTGATATGAAACTATTGCCTTTAGCCCGCTGCTCAATTGTCGTAATATCGGCAATATAAGCAAAAATAGCGGGTACCAGAAGCGCGGAGCCTATCCCTCCGACTACACGCGAAGCGTACAGCCACCAAATGGAATCAAATGCGTAAAAGATAAACATAGAAACAGTTAAACCGATTAATCCTAAAACAATCATTTTTTTCCGGCCATACTGATCTGTCCATTTCCCTGCAATTGGAGAAAACACAAGCTGGGCTCCTGCAAATATTGCGACCATTAAACCAGCTGCCGTACCGCCTTGACCAATGGACTCCAAATAAGCAGGCAATATAGGGATAATAATGCCGAAGCTTCCAATAGTTATAAACATGTTAATCATTAAAATAATCATTTTTCTCCACTGAGACATTGACATAGTGAGTACCTACGCTTTCTTCCGGTCTATTTCAAGCACATAGAAAACCTGCTATTCCGTTTTCTGGACAGCAGGTTTATTCTACAGGCATACTGCGGTGATTAAGTATTTAGCATTTTCAAACACATACTAATCCTATCCAGAAAATATATTCGCTTCCTTAAAAATGCAGCTTAAAGATAGAATTAGTTAGTCATATCCAAACCATCATCCTTCCGCTTTTTTACAGATTTATAATATCTTATAACATCAAACAAATCAAACAAAAATTTAAATTCAATGCAGGCAACATAATGCTGAAAAGGGAAAAAACAGAAATCCCGACCGAGAGCCTGAGGAAAAAATCCGAGCGTTGAAAAAGAAACTCGGCATAGGCGGTACGAATGAAAGCAAAATGATGTGCCATCGACATAAAAACTAACGTATATTATAATCAATACAGGCATTTAAACTTAGCAGACGCACTATCCGGCATGCTTTAAGATCCGCTGTCTTTCATTCTACTTGAAGTAAAATGTATTCGCTTAGAATTTGAAGATCCAGCGAAAACTCAAAAGGGCAAAATACATGTGGTTTTGCATGATACCAACTTTTTCCCCGTTTTGTTCGGGGGCTGTCTATGATAATTCATTTGATGAAATAAAATCCTCTGAAATTGATTCATTTGAAACGAATTTTTAGCACATAAAAAACCCCCTCAAAGTTGTGAGAGAGTTTAACCCCTTAAACAAACGTTTGATTAAAACCCTGCATGACTTAAAGTCCCAGCAAACTTACCTCCATAAACAGCGCTCTCATCAAATTTTGTATTTGGTCAATATTATCGTTTCATGGGCATGTTTGGACAATTTTATTATCGACACTTAAAATGAATATCCTACATGTTTTCATCTTCATCAAACGTTTAGATGCCCCACGATGAACACCTCCTAATTTAGAGCCTGCCTTAATCTAAAAATGCCTTCCGCAATTTCTTCTTTTGTTAAATTTCCATATCCTAAAATAATTTTGTTTTGATGGATTCCTTTTTGAATAGCATGAACTTCTACAGGATAAATTTTCACTTTATGCTTCTTCATTATTTCATTTACTACTTGAGTGAACTACCCACCACCTACGCTTCGCTTAGAGGTTGGGGCTTCAAGCGACTTGTGTGTGTTCGCTGAACGGTAAGCCACACACAAGAACCCTTTACGCTTCCCTTCGTTCCGAAGGTGTCCGTTCTAGCCATATTCTATCATATTCGTTGGCTAAAGCCAACCGAAATTCATCTCCCACCTACTCATTGGGCTACGCCCTGCACATTCCTTGAGGATGGGAGACTTCTTTCGGAAATCCGTTAAAAACACGATGTTTTGAAATTCTGCGACTAAATGCAAACCGGTGGAATCGCCAAAAATTTTAACTGTGTCGCCAAATTGTTCAGTCAAACATTTTTTTACATAGTCACGCCGCGCTTTATATATTTTTTTCATTTTCCTGATGTGGCGCTCTAAATGCCTTTCATCAATGAAACGCTTTGTAACTGAAAGGGCTGAGGTGAAGGAAGTGGCAAGGTCTTCATATGGATTTGAGTTTATACAAAAACCGTAGCGTAAATCGCTAATCGCTGGTTGGATGATAAGGCTTACCGGTTGCTGAAACGGACATCCTGTATCAAAAGGCTAATAAGCATGAAACTTGTATCAATAATAAACAGCTCTTGCACCTATACAAGCTGTTATGAAATCTTTATATTAAATTTTCAAAAAATTATAACAAAATGACAATTTATTTCTTACTTCGACATTATCGCTATGCTAAATTTTAAACAGTTATATTTTATTCCAATAATGACCATTTTTAATTGGAAGGAGATGGGATTATGGAGAAGCAAAAAAAACAGTGGGAGCCAACAGCTATCAAGGAACTGAAAAAGCCAGCAGGCACCTCGATTGTGAAAGCGGCTGGATGTATGAGCTGCTGGGCCTCAAAAAGTATCTCGATGACTAGAGTCTGCTGGCTCCCACATCCGGCAATGCGCCTGCTATAACCATTATATTCAAAAGGATTGCAATGGAGCAGTTTTTTTAACTGCTCCCTAAAGTAAAGGAGTAGTGGCTGTGAAGCGCACCCATCCAATGTCATATATATACAGATTTGGGAAAAAAATTTAGAAAACGTGTCGAAAAAAAAATTTTTTGACACCCCTGAAAATGGCTACAACCATTGATATATCAACATTTATAGAGGGAGGATTTTATGTCAAAATTGTTAGAAACGGCAACTAACACTTCACCAGAATTTGCGATCCACTTCCAACCTCATGGGGCCATTTTGCTTGACAGAAAAAGCATGTTCTATTTTAGACTTAGCGGCAGGGGAACAGAATTAGCTTTAATGCTTGCCAAAAATAACAGTGTTCAAAAAACGGCAAGAATTTGGGAGATTCTTTCAAAAGAAAAGGTAAGTGAGGAAGAATTAAATAACGAGCTAGATTCACATCCATTTACATCAGCGTGGAAAAAAGGCCTGCTAAATCACCCTTTGATGATCACCGGATCTACAGAGTACTATTTGCCAATCAGCTGCACCCTTCAATTAACAAATATGTGCAATTTGAAGTGTCCTTTCTGTTATGCAAGCTCAGGAAAACCGTATCCAGATGAACTATCATCTTCCCAATGGATAAAAGTGTTGCAAAAACTCGCATCTCACGGTGTAGCTGACATCACCATTACAGGCGGAGAAGCAAAGCTAACAAAAAATTTCTTGAAAATCATTGCCACAGCCAGTTCTTTATTTACGAACGTCAACCTTTTTAGCAATGGCCTAAATTGGCGCGACGATGAGATTGAACTGATCAGCCACTTGGGAAATGTCAGTGTCCAAATAAGTATAGATGGAAACAGCAGCACCCATGACAAGTTAAGAGGGAGAGAAGGAGGATTTTCCGAAAGCTTGAAAAATGCCGAACGTTTTGCTCAATCATCGGTTCCCGTCCTCATTGCTATGACTGTTAACCAACTCAACTACAAAGAAGTTTATGAAGTAATCGAAAAATCGGTGGAAGTTGGCGCAGTTGTATTTCGTGCGGGTCAAACTATTCCCGTAGGCAGAGCATCTGAATATCAAGACATGACAAGCGAAATGAAGGAGAAAGTAAAGCAGCAGTTGGCAGACGCAAAAAAAAGATGGAGTGATCAAATCATTATTATGGATTGGGAAGACCACCATCAAAATGATAGTCTTACAGATTTCTGCACGCCGGGATTTTTGTCATGGTATATTCGTGCGGATGGACAAGTTACACCTTGTCAAATTGAAGATACATCCCTTGGAAACGTCTTAAAAAACAGCATGCAGGAGATCGGTTCACCGGAAAGGCTAATGCAAGCGAAGCGACTTGCTAAACAATGTAGATGTATAGGAAAGATAGAATTACCTGAAGCCGATTTGCCTTTTACCATTCAAAAAGAAGCTGAGGTTAAACCATGATGACGACCATCATCCATTTATTATGGATCATCCTTCCTATTGCAGGAACCTTTCTGTTTTACAAATTCAAACCAAAAACGTACGAATCGCTATTATTACATAAAAAAGAAGCTCGGGAATTGGCAGTGCAATTCATTAAACGGTATTCCGGCATTGATGTATCAGATTGGGATTTTTATGCGATGTATTGGTACGACCGAAATACCGTCAATATGCTGCATCACCTAGGATTGTTAAACAAAGTTCGCCATATTTTATATCATTGGGGTTTAGTCGAATCATGGAGAATTAGATTCGTTCGAGAAAACCGATCAGTCATCATTGGCATCAATTCAAATGGAGAAATTACGTTTTACACCGCGAACCTGTCAAAGAAAGAAATGGCGAAACATAAAGGCGCTTTTTCCTCTCCGGAACAATTAAAAAAAGAGCTTGCCGTCTCAGATAATGGATTATGGGCTGCATCTCAATTCACAGGTGCAGGCAGAAAAGAAGAAGACTTGGAAAATATTGAAACGTACTGGTATATTGCCGAATCTCAACCAGTAAGAATGAAAATAACGGTTGAAATCCATAACGGGCAAATATTCTATATCGGTTCAGAACAAGAGATATTGACAGAAGACATCGAAACAGCGGTTAAGAAAGAGCAAATGGAATCTACCTTAAATATGACTGGAGTATTAGCGTCATGCCTGGCCGTTATTGCAGCGATCATCATCCTTATCAACCTTCGCCAAAATGCCGGCATCACTGCAAGCATCTTGCTGGGGGCGGTTCTATTCTTTTGTAACATCATAACAATAAAAGAAGACATTCAACTGAGCATCGTCAATACTTATGATTCCCGCCTCAGCATAAAAACGGTTTATGCTCTTGGAATCTTATCGGCAATTTTAGCAGGATTGGCCACAGGTTTCGTCGTATATATATGTTCATTGGCAGGGCACTCTTTGAGTAATGTTCTCCAAATAGCTTTTTTTGATAATGCTGTATGGCAGTTTTTCGTCGGCTTAAGTGTCGGCATCGGCTGCTTAGGTTTTTTTTCAGCAATTTTTTCATGGCTGGAAGAGAAAAATTGGCTGCGAATTTCTCCCGAGTTGTCCAATCGTACCATTTACTTGTCAGGCTTTACATTTAAACAAGGATTAAGCATCGGCCTGCAAAGCTCCATTGCAGAGGAAACAGTCTACCGTTTGTTGATCATTCCGACGATATGGTGGTTGAGCGGCAATTGGGCTTTGGCGATCATCATTTCCTCCATTCTATGGGCCATTATGCACCAAGGAACAGGATTTCATCCCAGATGGATCAGATGGATCCAATTAGTGATCTTTGGCATTATACTGGGATTCTTTTTCATCCAGTTCGGTTTTCTGTCCTCCTTAACCATTCATTTTATTTATAATTTTATTCTTGTCATGAAGCCGCTTTGGGATTACACTTTCCAGAAAAAATTGAAGGCCAGTGAAACCTTCAAACAACCCTCAGTATAACAATGGAGGAGAGGCATGAAGATCATCCAAGTAACCAATTTGAAGAAAAAATATCGTAACGGCGATGGTGTAGAAGATATAACTTTTTCCGTTCATTCAGGAGAAATCGTAGCCTTATTAGGGCCAAACGGGGCAGGTAAAACAACAACCATTAGGTGTCTCGCTGGATTATACACCCCTGATGATGGGACGATCAAAATTGCGGGGCATTCCCCTGGTACGGTTGAAGCACAGCAATCCGCTTCGCTAATTCCGGATCACCCATATTTGTACCCTACCTTAACCGTAGCGGAACATTTGCAATTTCGCGCCAGAGCCTTCAAAGTTGAAAAAAAAGACCTTCAAAAAAAAGTTTATGAAGCTTTAAAAGAGGTAAATATTGAATCGTTGGCGGATCGATTAAGCGGGCAATTGTCAAGGGGACAAAAGCAAAGGGTTATTTTGGCTGGCGCCATTATACAAAACGCTTCTATATATATATTGGATGAACCAACAATCGGTTTGGATATTTCTTCCAAACAATGGCTTGCCAACTGGCTTGTCCGTAAATCAAAACATCATAGCGCCATTCTCATATCCACCCACAGCCTCGAATTTGTATTGGAAACGGCTAACAGAGTGTTATTAATTCGAGAAGGCCGTATTGTAAAAGAAATGGCCGTACCAAAAAACAACGAAGAATATCCAGCCTGGAAGCAAGAAGTCATACGCAGTTTAGGGGATTGGTCAAATGATTAATATTTGGTCATTTTTGTTCCTTCAAGCGAAAAGAGAAATCGATAACCAAAAACACGGGATAAAATTCTTTCTGTTCATTTTTGTTTTATTTATATGGTTTTTTCTGTTTCAACTTGAATGGGGGGCTAATTCCAGAAGTTGGGACATTACCTATACAGGATGGATTTGCTCAGGAATTTTTATTGTCATGACCATTTTTGGGCTGCTTTCCAACCGCATACCTGGGCTCATGCAAGACGTCATATGGCTTTATACCGCCCCTTATTCTTTCACTAAAATCGTTTATTCCGTATTATTATGGCGATTGTCTTGGAAAGGGTTGCTCTGTCTTCTCTCAGGAATCACAGCTGATGCCGTTTATTTTTTGGCAGGAAATCCATTTGGCCGGTTAACAGCACAATCAATCCGATTACTTTGTCTCATTGTTTTATTAGAATCATGGATAATGGCTATGTCCTGTGCCAGAACTGTAAAAGGAACAAAAATTGCTTTCTCCTTTGTTGCCTTCATTCTCACCGTTATATATGGTATTGCTCTCTATGGTTCTTTTTTTCAAGCCAATGAATTGATTTGGCAGAAGTATATTAGCTACCATATCGGCTTTATCGGCTATTTATTTACAAACAGCTTTTTGCTGCAAGGGTTTCTTGCCTTTCTAATCATGATCGCCCTTTCGTTCATGATTATTCGAATAACAACGAAAAAATCGGAATGCAAAGAAAAATTGGTAAAAGAAGCTGATTTTTGGGCGGAGTTTCAAGATCATCAAACCGATTTTTTTAAAAACAGCCTGAAAGAGATGCACACATGGTGGGGGCTGAAAGGATTAAACGGTATTTTTTCTTTCCTTTGGCTCGAAATATTGCTTGCCAAGAAATACATTTTTTTTCATGCTACTCATTTGTTTGTTCTTCTCATCTTAGTTCCCGTTTTCATTGCAAAAAACATTTATTGGTTTTATATTTTGGTCGTTTTTACAATCGGAGCTTTTTTCAGCAGTTCCTACTATTCAGGATTAATTAGACATGCAAAGTCTGGAGATCTTTTTTTGCTGCCGGGAAAACTATGGAAAAAAGCATTGCTGCTGGAAGGATCGAATACCGCTTGGATCTTTCTATTTTATCTTTATTGCGTGGGTATGTGGCATTTCCATTTCAACACTGCTTTTACAGATTTCCTTTCATTTAGTTTGTACGGGCTTGGAGGATACATGCTCATGCTTTCCATCCGCTGGGCGGCATTTGTTAGAACATATAAAAAAGACCCCTCTCTCAGCCTGATTTCATACTATAAAAATTTTGCTTTCATTTGTATGGGGAGCACCCTTTGTTACATCCTTTTGTTTTTTCTTTTCAAAAACCTTCTTTTCTATTGGCTGCCTCTTTTCATGATCGTGTTAAGCACGATTTTATTCTTATCTTTCTATCAATATGAACGTTGAATCAGAAGGGATTTAATACTTTTTCTTAAGGAGATGAATTTTCATGAGTTCAAATGAAATAATCTCTCAAGCCTTAACGAAACTAAAAAGCAGCGATGAAGCAACGGTATTTCAAGGAGTGAAAGAACTAAAAAAAACGGGAAAAGCCGCTGTCCCAATACTCATAAAAGCCTTAAAAGATGAGAAATCCCTCCGAATGATTTCATCCGTTGTGCTGGGGGAATTTGGTGCAGATGCAAAGGAAGCAGTTCCCGAACTCGCTTCGCTTTTAAAAGATGACGACGAAGATATAAGAATGTCAGCTGCTTTATCCTTAATGAGAATCGGACATCACAGTCTGAACGCCCTCGTTGAAGTTGCACGAAATACAGAAGGAAAACCGCGTTTTTGGGCATCATGGGCAATCTCCTTGATCGATCCGTCTAAAATTGAACCTCTTATGTTGAAGTGTCTAAAAGAAGAACTGGATAAGCCGTCCGGAATGGTCAGTCCTTTTGCCGCGGAGGAAGCAATTGGTAAAATTATCGCTATGCAACTAAAGGATCAATGAGGAGGAACAGCACATGGATTTAATACAAACAATGACAAAAGACTTGCCGTGGCTGAACGTTCCAAAAAACGGCCATGATTTCCCATCATCCAATCGGCTTTTGTTTTATTTTTGGTCAATTAGCTGCCCGTATTGCAGTGAATTAACGGATCAGTTATTAGAAGAAACAGTTAATCTTGAAACCTTTCATGTCATTGCCGTTCATGTACCTTATACAGCTGAAGAGAAAGCGTTGGAGCTTGTGAAAACACGAGTAGAGGAAAAAAAGATTACAATTCCTGTAGTTTTAGATCAAAACTATGCAATCGCACAATCTTTTGGTATTCAAGGAATCCCTGCTTTTTGCCTAGTCAATCAACAAATGAAGAAAGAATTATTAACAATGGGAGAGGAAGGTTTTCACAAAATGATGAAAAAAATTAAACAGCTAAAGTAAAGTCTTACCGCTTTTTTCATTTAAAGGCAGAATCGACGTCTGCTCTTTCATACTGTAGTAAAAATCAAAAGGCTTTCTCAAAAAGGACATTTTTTTCCTTTTGAGATAGCCTTTTGACAGCAAATGAATATTTTCAAGATAGTCCTATAAAATATTTAAGCCCACCACATCTCGCTAACTTCTTCTTTAAATAGAATTTCTTTTAATAAGTGTTTCGAGCCTTGCAAAACGCCTTCACCGAGCTGTTTACGGCTCTGTTGGAGGACATCGACCGACAATTGGCGGAAACCCGGGACAAGCGCCGGTACCACTTGAAAGACAAACGACGCACTACGATTCAAACCTTGTTTGGCGAAGTCACTTTTGAGCGGAACTACTATTTAGACCGGGAACAAAACCGTTACACGTTTTTGCTTGACTCCTTTCTAGCGTTTGATGGATCGCAGTCAATCAGCCCTTGTCTTGAAGAAACGGCGGTGGGATTGGCGGTGGAGTGCTCTTCCTATCGCAAAGCGGCTCGTACGCTTGCCCAGATGGTCGGGTATCCGGTGATGAGCCATGAGGGATCCGCCAGTTGGTGCTTGAAGCTGAAGCTCCGCTGCACTGCCCGGTTGACCAGCGATATGGACGGGTGCTGTTTGTGGAGGCCGATGGACTGTTTGTTTCTCGCCAAGGGAAGGGAAAACGGGCACCAAGGAAGACAAGATCCTGACCGTTCACGAAGGGTGGAAGCGCAACGGCTCACGGATCGAATTTGTCAATCAGCGCCATTACGTCCATGAGAGCAAGAGGGAGGTGTGGGAAGGTTTCGAGGAATTTTTGATGAACGAATATGCCTATGATCCGTGTCGGGATCTTCTTGTCATCAACGGGGACGGCGCTCCATGGATTACCGCGTGCCGGGAGTATTTCAAGGGACGGGTCTGCTTCCAATTGGATCGATTCCACGTGGCGCATGAGTTGCGCCAATGCCTCTCAGGCCATCCACGGTGGCAGGCGATTCGGCAAAAGCTGGCGAAGCAGGATGAAGAGGGGTTGCTTGTGGAACTGAACAGCGCCCTCGGCACGCTGGGGGACGAAGCGAAAGAGCAACAGCTGGCTGCCTTGATCCACCGGATCGAATCGATGCCGGGATGCATCCGTGATTACCGGGAATGGCTGAAGGAGCAAGGAGTCGACCCCACGGGCATGTATCCGATGGGGAGGGCTGAAAGCGTGATGAGCCAGCTGGCGTATCGGGTGAAATACCGCCGCAGTTGGACAGACAAGGGACTTTGGGCGTTTTTCAAGGCAATGATTGCCCGGATGGATGGGATTCGTCTTTTCGGACGTCGTTTAGGAGAAGAATCGTCGCA
>ERZ1673774.86-NODE-86-length-12178-cov-20.741978_pt1 | contig 12178 bp, 11 predicted proteins | sample MGYA00580186_ERZ1673774 | MGnify/ENA primary metagenome ERZ1673774 (study PRJEB41219, sample SAMN04549611) | soil metagenome | isolation source: soil | place: USA: New Mexico, Bitter Lake NWR | collected 2008-11-15 ... | reverse complement strand
AAGAGGGCTTTTTTTGATCAAGTCCCCGGAAAAGCTCCTAACAGGAATGCTTTCTATTGAATTATTTATTGATTCTCTTTATTTATGATAATACTGTAGGTAGCCAGAGAGAAATGCTAGGAATAAACGCAATCAATAAAGCTGCAATGATTAATATAAAGAGGAAAGGTATACTGTGCTTAATAAAGTCTTCAATCTTTGTACCAGTAACGGAACATGTGGTAAACATAATCGTACCTAATGGAGGTGTAAGCGTCCCAATACTTATACAAATAATAAAGAAAATGCCAAAATGAACTGGGTCTATTCCATATTGTTGAATCATTGGCATAAATAACGGTGTTAATATAATGATGGCGACGTTCCCCTCAACAAACATACCTATTAATAAAAGAAAAACTAAAACGACAAGAAAAAATATAACAGGCGAAGAAATATAGTTAACCATCAAAGCCGTCATTTTTTGTGGTATTTGCTCTAAAGTTAATACCCAAGCAAATGCCGACCCTGCAGCAATAATAATTAAAATAGAGGCAGCAGTATGTACTGTCTCTACAAGAGCACTTACCACTTGTTTCATTTTCATCTCACGATAGATGACGAGACCGAGAAATAATGCATAAAACACCGCAATGGCACCAGATTCAGTAGCACTAAAAATGCCAAAGCGAATTCCACCAATAATAATAACTGGTAACAATAAAGCTAAAATGGCATCTTTAAGTGTAAAGAAAAAATATTTTGTTGTAACTTTTTCTTTTTTATCTGTTTCGAGATTATGCTTTTTTGCATAGAAGTGAACGTAAATCATAAAAATTAAGCATAAAACAATACCAGGCAAAATTCCTGCTAGAAACAATTTTCCAATTGAAACGTTTCCAACATAACCATACATAATTAAAGCAATTCCTGGTGGAATGATCGGGGTAATTAGAGATGTAGCTGCTGTTAATGTTGATGAAAACGATCGACTATACCCTTGTTTTTCCATTTCAGGAACTAAAATTTTCGATTGCATAGCTGCATCAGCAATATTCGACCCTGATATTCCACCCATTAGCGTACTAAGAACGACATTCACTTGCGCTAAAGATCCAGGAAGAGGATGAGTAATGACTTTTGCAAACCCTAGTAATCTTGAAGTGATACCTGTATAGTTCATTAAAATACCTGCCGTGATAAAAAAAATAATTGCAAGCAAAGGTACAGACTCGATTCCATTTACCATTCTTTGAATTAAGACGGTAACAGAATAGCTATCAGTGAATAAAAAGTAAATAGCTGTACTAATAATTAATGCAAAAGAAATGGGTACATTTAATAAAAACAGGATTAATAATACAGATAACACCACAGTCAAAGACATCCTCATGATCCTCCTTCTTGTCTATACTGAGTATGGAAAGAATGAATAAAGATTCTGGTAAAATGAATTGCTGTTAGTATTCCTCCAAGGGGAACGGCTATATCAATGAGTTGATAACTTATTTTAAGTACAGGTGTAACTTTATTAACAGCCTGTAATGTAAAGTAATATCCAATATAAATGAATACATAGATAAGAACATAGTAAATGGCAGCAGCACGAATAATGGAACATAGGATTCGAAATGGCTTTGGCATCTTGTTGACAAAAAAATCTACACCAATATGACTGTTACGTTTCATAGCTGAACTAACTCCAATAAAGACCAGCCAAACAAATAGCCCCAAAGAAACTTCTTCGGTCCAAGGTATCGGATCGTTTAATACAAATCGAAAAAAAACATTAAATCCAATTAGTAAAATAATAACTGAAAGTGCAAAGGTCGAAATTATATCATCAATAGCATATAGCCACTTAATCATGATCTTTCCTCCTAATAAACAAACGTAAGAGAAAGGTAATAATATTTAGGTCGATATGTAGATTTTAGTGTACATAGCTCTAGAGAGGCTGTCTCTAAGAAGAACTATGCACACCGTCCATTAATGCCCTAATTCTTTGATCTTACATTTTATAATGAGCGGTTTTCTAGTAATTCTTGTATTTTTTCATATAGACCAGGTGTCCATTGTGGGAATTTTTTATATACTTCTTGAACTTTTTCTTTAAAAGGCTCAATATCTACTTCATGAACTTTAACGCCTTGTTCTTTAAATTCTTCCAAAATCTTTTCATTTTCTTTTTCTAATATGCCTCTTGCATAATCCCCAGCTTCATCGCCTGTTTCTTTTAAAATTTGTACGACATCATCTGGCAATGAATCTATAAAGCTTGTTCCAGCAACCCAAGCAACAATGAATTTTTGATGTCCTGTTAGGGCAAGATGTTTAGATACTTCATGAGCCTTTACACCTTTAAGCACTGTGAGTGGGTTTTCTGCACCATCTACAAGTCCTTGTTGCAGTGAAGTATATAAATCTCCTAATGGAGTAGGGGTTGCAGCTGCGCCTAAAGCTTCAAATGTTGCAATAGACAATTGGTTATTAGGGACACGAATTTTCATACCTTTTAAGTCTTCAGGTGATGTTACTTTCTCATTAGTCAACAGATGGCGTTCTCCATAAACTGTATTCGTGGTTACAATATCAATTCCTTTTTCATTTAACTCTTTTGTTAAATCTTTAAACCAATCAGTTGTTGTTAAATATAACAAATCATCAAAGCTATCGGTTAAATAAGGAGCTGTCAATATACCTGCATCGGGTACATAATCCATTAAAAAGTCATACCCTGCTAGTACAATAACGTTGTTACCCATTGTTGCTTGTTCGATAACATCTTTTTCAGGACCTAATTGTGAGCTTGGGAAAAGCTTTAATTCAATTTTACCGTTACTTTTTTCGGCAGCTAATTCTTTCCACTTATTAGCAAATTTATCAATTGGTTCTCCTGGTTGATTACCATATGCAATATTAATTTCATACTTTTCACTGTCTGATGTTCCTTTAGAAGAATTCTTTGTTGATGAAGAACTAGTATTTGAAGAACATGCTGCTGAAATAGCAACTAACATTGCTAAAAGAAATGCAAGCATCCCCCGAAACTTCATAGTAAATAACCCCTTTCTTTTTAAAGATATATATAAACAGGAAAAAAGTGCTTACAAGGTAGTTGTTATTTTGGTAAATATTTCCTGCCTATAACCAAATTAAAAGGTTGGTCCTATTCTCCATATACCAAAGTCATGTTGTTTAAGAATTTCAGCCTTTGTCAGTTTACCGGAACAAACTAAAGCAATCTCGTCGAAAATTCTTTTTGCAACCTCTTCAACTGTTTCCTTACCCTCTATGATTGTCCCTGCATTAAGATCTATATTATCTCTCATTTTTTCAAACATTGGAGTGTTAGTAGCAATTTTGATTACTGGAGCAATTGGTGATCCGGTCGGTGTACCTCTACCACTTGTAAACAATACAACTTGAGCACCACCAGCAACCATTCCGGTTAATTGTTCAATATCATGGCCCGGTGTGTCCATCCAAACCAAACCTTTTTCTGATGGTTCTTCCGCATAATCAATGATCTCCTTTAACGTACTTTTCCCCGCTTTATTGGCGGCACCTAAAGATTTTTCCTCCAGTGAACTAATTCCTCCCGCTATATTTCCGGGGCTTGGATTACCTGTTCTAATATCTACACCCATTTGAATTGAACGATTTTCCATCGCCGCAATCACTTCATATACACGTTTTGCAACTTTATTATTTGCTGCTCGTTTAGCTAATAAGTGTTCGGCTCCTATTAACTCTGTGGTTTCAGCTAAAATAGAAGTTCCTCCTCTTTCTACAATCATATCGCTAACGACTCCAACTGCTGGGTTAGCTGATAATCCGGAACAAGCGTCAGAACCACCACATTCAGTTCCAACAATCAATTCACTGAAATCGCACCATTCTCGAACTTGAGTGGAGGCTTCTTGAACAAGTTTGGCAGCAACTTTTGCCCCCTCAGCGATTGTTGATAATGTCCCTCCATGATCCTGAATAGAAATCGTTTCAACAGGTTTTCCAGATTTCGCAATTTCTGCAGCAACGCTTCTAGCTTGGTGGGTTTCACATCCTAATCCTAAAACGACTACACCATAAACGTTCGGGTTTTTCCCTAAACCTACATAAGTTCGAAATGTCTGCTCATAATCAACTCCAACTTGAGCACAGCCATGTTGATGGATGAAAGTAACTGTTCCATGCACAAGCTCTGTTATTCGTTGAGCTGTTTGAGTTGCACACGTAATTGTTGGTAATATGAGGACATGGTTCCGTACACCAACTTTACCATCCTGCCGTCGATATCCTAAAAATTTACCTTCTTTAGTTATTTTCAATTTTGTCACCCCTTCCTCTTGTTCCTTCAAGATTGTGAACATGGACATGTTCGCCTTCCTCAATATCCCTTATAGCTCTCCCAATTACTTCTCCATACTTTAAAATGTCGTCTCCCTTTTTTATTGCCTTTACTGCAAATTTATGGCCAAAAGGGATCTTCTCTTTGATGGTTATCTTAGTTGGTATTTCCTGAGAGACACTTACGGTGATCTCTGTATTAGGGGGGATATCTTGTAAAGCAACAGCTACATTATCTTTTGATTTCAGTATTAATATCCTGTATTTTTCTTCACTCAAACTAATCCATCCTCTCTATCTAAATGCATATATGAGATTTCAATCTCTTTCATCCTTATATCTATAAAAGAGAACCTAAAAAAGTATTTAATCTTTCAAAAATACTATTAGACAATTAAGTTACTAGTTCCCTTGTACTGTGGTAGTACCACAAAAAATGAAAACACATAACATCACATTAGTTAACAAATCAAAATATTAAGCGTTTTCATTTTTGTTTAAAATAGCACCTCAAGTATGGTAGTACCACAGGTAAATTGTATCACGAAAATTTTAAGTTTTCAACAATTTCAGATTGTTTAAAAACTGATAAACTCCTTGTAGTTTTTTCGAAATGTTATTTTTCACTCCTTGTAATAGGATAAGACTTTAAATAAAAAGGTTTTCATATTTACTCAACTTTCGCAGTGAAAAATTTATGAATAATCCTTGATTTGATAGGTTTCTTTGGGTATCTCATATTCACTTGACACTGAAAAAATTCGTCTAAAAAACAAAAAGACACCTCTTTCTTTTGGTAAACTATTGGTGACCAAACCAAAAACCAAAGAAAGAAAGGTGTCACCATTATGATAACGAAAAAAGAGTATTTTGCGCAATTACCAAAAGAAATAAAAGACGGATTTTCTGAATGACAAATTGGTAATCATTTAAGAAAAGCAGGAATTATCAAGGCTTGTGGTTATTCTTGTTTATCGATTTTTCAACTATTATTTCTTCTTGTTTTTCAATACAGAAACTGGTACCACGCCTTACAAAGCAAAAAGGCTGCCGATTTACCAGGAAAAGATACCATTTATCGTTTTTTGAACTCGTCTACGTATAACTGGAGAACCTTTTTACTATCTCTGAGCTCCGAAGTGATTCGTCGTGTGAAACAAACGATTTCGAAGCGCCGTGTTACCGTGTTTATTGTAGACGATTCGATTTATTCTCGTAACCGTAGTAAATCGGTTGAGCTTCTAGCTAAAGTATTCGATCATTCCACTCGTCAGTTTGTCAATGGTTTTCAACTATTAACGCTCGGATGGTCCGATGGCTTTACATTTGTACCTATCGATTTCGCTCTTTTGAGTTCAGCGAACCAAAAGAATCGCTTGAACGAAATCCATTCGTCCATTGATAAACGAACCACAGGCTACAAACGACGGCTCGAGGCATTGGAAGCAAAACCAAACATGGTGTTGACATTAGTAGAACATGCATTGGATAAAGGAATTTTCGCTGATTATGTGCTCATGGATACATGGTTTACTCATGCCCCGTTGGTGGAGAAGATTCACTCCAAAGGCCTTTTTGTCATTGGTATGGTCAAACAGCTGAAACAACGGTATCTTTTCAACGGAGAACGTTTCACCTTGGAACAACTGTATCGAAAAGCGAAACGAGACATTGGCTAAAAAGAAACACTCGGCTCGATTCACGTAACTCTTCATACGGGTTTACCAGTGAAAATCGTGTTTGTGCGGAATCGAAACAACCAAAGTGAATGGCTGGCCATTTTGAGCACAGATACCACGCTGTCTAATGAAGAAATCGTTCGAATCTATGGGATGCGTTGGGACATCGAAACCTTTTTTAAATTCAGTAAATCGTTTTTACATTTAGCCAAAGAGTTTCAAGGTCGTTCCTATGACATGATGATTAGCCATACTACCATTGTCTTCACTCGGTATATCTTGATTGCTTGGCAACTTCGGAAAGCAGAGGATCCGAAGACCATGGGCAACTTATTCTTGTTTCTATGTGACGAAGTAAAGGAGATGGACTTTAAAACGGCTTTACTACAATTGATTTCTCTTTTCCAAACTTTGGCTGAAGCTAAGGTTTATTTGAGTATGGACATTTTTCAGTGTCAACTGTCCAATTGGATTACTTCTTTACCTCGTTATATCAAGGACTGTCTTCATATTTCTGTGTGCGAAAGTTGAGATATTTACATATTTCTGGTATATTGGTGGTACCAATAGCGAATGATGGTCTCGGAAAAGAGGTGTGTAGGTTTATGGTAAAAATAAATCCTATTAAAAGAGTAACGGTTACTGAACAGGTAATGGAACAAATTGCTTATTGGATTACATCAAATGAGTTAAAGCCTGGAGATAAATTACCAAATGAACGAGTGTTAGCTGAAGAATTTGGAGTGAATAGAGGAAGGGTTCGGGAGGCTTTACGGGCACTTGCTCTTATTGGTCTTATCACTATAAAACCTGGTGAAGGGAGTTTTGTAAGTGAACGTGAATCTCCTATTCCAGCTGAGACAATTGTATGGATGTATTATAATGAAATAAATAATTTAGAAGATGTTTATGCTGCACGAAGATTAATTGAATCTGAAGTTTATTTTGAGTCCTCTCAACATATGACAGATGATGATATATCTGTATTAGATGGGATTTTAAATAAATTAAAAAGCTTGTCTACAAAAGAAAAAAATAACAAAGCTTTCCAAGAACTTCTTGATGAATTTGATTTACACATGGGGCAATGCAGCAGTAACAAAATATATAATAAGTTAATGCAAACAATTGTACATCTTCGTCATGAATCAATGTTAAAAATTCTTAATGTACCTGGTGCATGGGAAAATAGTATTGAATGCCGAACCAAATTAGTTAAGGCAATTAAAGATCGAGATACTGAAATGATAAAAAAAGCAATTGAACTTAACTTTACAAGAGCAAAACAATTTTATGGAAAAGTAAACTAAAATAGAAAAAAGGGGAAGGGTAAATCCCTCTTGGTTATCAAAGAAATATAGAAAAAGGTGAAATGAAAGAAGGCTATACCAATGCTAACCCCACAGAGAATTTCATGTTCTCTGTGGGGTTAATTTAATTTTAGGGTCTGGGGAGTCTTGTTAAATAAATTTATACTTCTTGTATAAATTTATTCGTTAGTTTACCGAGCTTTTCAATTTCAATCGTAATTTCATCACCGTCTTTTAAATAAATCCTTTCCTCTTCTGGATAACCAAAAACAACTCCTTCAGGAGTACCTGTTAAAATGATATCACCAGGGTTTAATGTCATATGTTCAGAAATATAACTAATAATTTCATTGCATTTGAAAATCATATCGGATGTATTAGAATTTTGACGGACTTCACCGTTTACAATTGTTTTAATTTGTAATTGGTTAGGATCTCCAACTTCATCACTTGTTACTAAATATGGACCAAGTGGACAAAAGCCGTCACAACATTTTCCTAATAACCACTGGTTTGTACGGAATTGTAAATCTCGAGACGACAAATCATTTGCGATGCAGTATCCAAATACATAATCCAAGGCTTCTTCTTTTGATATACGTTTTGCTTTTTTTCCTATAACGATAACAAGCTCAGCTTCATAATCATTTTCTAATGAATTGAATGGTAGATTAATCGTTTCTCTATGTGCCGAAACGGTATTATCAAATTTATTGAATAATACGGGATATTCCGGTATAGGCATATTAGATTCTTCAGCATGCTTCTTATAATTTAGACCAACACAAATAATTTTTCCTGGATTTGGTATTGAGGGTCCGAAGATTAAGTTTTCTTCTTCTAAAAACAACTGCTCCTTTTTATTTTCCAAAGCTAATTTTGTCAAAGAGTCAAATACTTGAAGAGCTTTTTCTCCCTCATTGATTACTTCAACAATTGTTTTGGGTACTTCTTTATGGAAAGATGCAGCTGCTTTTTCAATGTCTAATACACCTATAGCTGTTTTTACCCCTAATTTTAAACGGTTGTTTTCTTTAAATGTTAACAATTTCATCTAACTACCTCCACAGACATTTATGAATCTCTTATTTTCTTAGATGTTCAAAGCACCTTTATCACGATTAAAATTGCTTTCCATTGACAACTCCTCCGTCAATAATTAAAGGGGCTCCCATCATAAACTTGGATTCATCACTAGCTAAATATAATGCGGCATAAGCTACATCAATTGGTTTACCTAATTCACCGTTTAATTGCCTTTTTTTAATTTTAGTAATAGCTGCATCAGGATCTGGTTCTTTTGATAAATAATCTTCAACAAATGGGGTATATATGGTTCCAGGCAATAAAGCATTTACTCGTATGTTATATGGTGCGTAATCAACCTGCATAGACTTCGTTAAAGATAATATTGCCCCCTTACTTGCTGCGTAGGGAGCCCTATTAGCTAAGCCTATTTCCGCAATACATGAAGACATATTAATAATCGAACCGCCTTTATTTCTCATCATGATAGGTAAGATAGCCTTTGAAACTAAAAATACTCCGGTCACATTAACATCAAATACTTTTTTCCAGGTTTCCAGATCTATATTGTGGAGCTGACCAACACCACTAATCCCTGCGTTATTAAATAAAATGTCTATCGTTTCATAATTTGTGTGTATCTCATTTGCCATTTGATTGACATTGTTTTCATCCGTTACATCCACCTTTATAAAATGAGCCTTTCCATTATTTCGTTCTATTTCAAGAGCCGTTTCACGACCTCTCAATTCATCAATGTCAGCAATAATCACATGTGCTCCTTCCTTGGCGAACAATATGGCTGTTTCTCTTCCGATTCCGGACCCGGCTCCTGTAATTAGAGCTACTTTATTTTTTAATCTCAAATACTTTTCCCTCCTTTATAGCGGAAATAAACGGTTTCAACTTTAACAGAGTAACACTATCGTTATAATGCTGGATAAATTGGAGTTTTTTTCAATAGATTCAGTGATATATAAAGAACTTTTTCTAAAATATCCCCCCTAAAAAGGGGGGACGATATTTCATTTATGATCCTTTTACAAACACTGTTTTGATAGCTGTAAAGAATTCTTTTGCAGCTTCGCCTTGCTCTCTAGAATGAGAACTAGATTGCTTCATTCCTCCAAATGGTGCTTGTAGTTCTACTCCAGCACTTTCCGCATTAATTCTGACAAGGCCAGCATCAATTTCTCCAATGAATTGAAGCATTTTTTGGATATTAGTTGTAAAAATGGAAGCGCTTAATCCAAATTTTACATCATTAGCAATTGTTAAAGCTTCCTCAATCGAATTGACTTTAATTAAAGCCAAGACTGGACCGAAAATCTCTTCCTGAGCAATTGTCATCTGCTTATCTACTTCCTCAAATACAGTTGGTTCAACAAAAAAACCATTTGCGCAATCTTTGTCTAAATAGCGGTTACCACCAATCAGTAACTTTGCACCTTCTTTTTTCCCTTTTTCAATATAGGATAAAACCGTATTTAATTGCTTTTCACTTGCGCATGGTCCCATCCATACTCCTTCTTGCAAACCATTCCCAATCTTAATTTCTTTAACTCTAGCAAGAAGTTTTTCTTTAAAAACTTCATAGACATCACGGTGAACAATAGCGCGACTTGTTGCTGTACATTTCTGTCCTGTTGAACGGAAGGCTCCACTGATTGTTGCTTCTACTGCCAAATCTAAATCAGCATCCTCAGCAACAATAACTGGGTTTTTACCGCCCATTTCAAGCTGATATTTTGCGCCACGTGCCAATGCTCCTTGGCCGACAAGTTTTCCCACTGTGTCAGATCCAGTAAACGTAATACCATTAATATCTGGGTGTTCTACAATTCCTTGTCCAATAACTGAGCCTTCCCCCGTAACCATATTCACTACGCCTTTCGGTAATTGTGCTTCCTCAAAACATTGAATAACTTTAGCAGCTGTTACAGCTGTTTCTTGAGCTGGTTTAAATACAACTGTATTTCCATAAATAAGTGCAGGTGCTATTTTCCAAATTGGAATAGCTACTGGGAAGTTCCAAGGTGTAATAACGCCAACAACACCAAGAGGAGTACGTGTTGTAAACATCAGTGCTTCCGCGTCAGAGGATGGTATTACATCCCCAACCTTTCTCATTCCTTCACCAGCATAGTAACGCAAGATGGCGACACCTCGTGCAGTCTCACCTTTTGCCTCTGGGAGTGTTTTTCCCATTTCACGAGTCATTGTTTCCGCAATTTCATCTAAACGGGATTCAAGGATATCAGCTACTTTGTACAAGTAGTTTCCCCGTTCTACTCCAGAAAGCTTTTTCCATGATTTTTGTGCTTCTTTTGCTGCTTCTACAGCTTGATTGAGATCATCCAATGAAGATTTTTGTACATATCCCACAATCTCGTTAAAATTTGCTGGATTAATACTTGCTTCAACTTCTAAGTTCCCTGATTTTACCCATGAACCGTTTATAAAATTTAGATAGGTTTTCACATCAGTGCTCGTTACCACAAGTACTACCTCCAAGAATTAAATTTGTTAAATAATAAACATTCGTTAAATTCAGAAGATTTAACTTGTTACTTGTTGTGCGACTTGACTTTTCACAGGGTTAATCAATTTTCCAATTCCAGAAACTTCAATTTCAATTCGATCACCATTAGCTAAGGTAAAATCATTTGGAGGAACAATACACGTTCCTGTTAATAACACAGTCCCAGGAAAAAGTATGTTATCTCTTTTTAAAAATTTCACCAAATCCTCAAATCGACGTTTAAGTTGACTAGTATTTGCTGATCCTTTAAATACAAGTTCCTCATTGCGATATATTCTGCAAATTATTTCAAACTGATATGGATCTTCAACAGTTTCTGCAAGAAGAATCGACGGACCAATAGAACAAGAGCGAGACCAAATTTTTGCTTGTGGTAAGTAAAGAGGATTTTCGCCTTCGATATCTCGGCAGCTCATGTCATTGCCAATGGTATATCCGAGAATTTCACCATCGCCATTAAGCACAAGTCCTAACTCAGGTTCTGGTATTTGCCAATTGGAGTCACTTCTTAAGAAAAGTACTTTATTTGGACCAATAGTCCGATCTTTTGTTGATTTCATAAAGATTTCTGGTCTTTCTGCATCATAAACTTTATCATAAAATGTCGTTGTATCTAATTTTCCTTTTGTGGCTTCATAATTACGGGCTTCCCTGCTTTTTTGATAGGTGACTCCACATGCCCAAACTTCAGGGGCTTCAATAGGCACAAGTAGATTTAATTCTTCTAAACTCTTATTCAATGGCAAGCTATCCTTAATGATTTCATTTATGAATTCAACTACTTTTAAATTTTTTAATTTTGATTGTTCCACAATCTCTAATAAACTGTTGTAAGGTAAGGAATAAATTTTATGATCATTTGTTACTACTGCAAGGATTATTTTTTGTGGATGATTCTCCTCAAATCTTATAATTCTCATCATAACCCAACCTTTGCATTTAAATGTAATAGATTTGTATTTTGTTTTTATTACCTACATATGTCAAAAGTATTCCAAATAGTTTCCCTCCTTTTGTAAATAAATCGTTTTCAATTATGTTGAAATAAATATTATCAATATTTGAGGTGCTGTGGTACTACCAGTACCTTGAATTTATCATTTTTTTCATCATAATTCAAGAATCATTAAAAAAATTTAATATATTCTGTTAATGGATTATTATGAAGTTTGTTGAAATTAAATGGAAGGTAAAGTGCTTTAAATGGAAAGTAAAATGGTGGAACAAAGTAATTTTACAAAAAACATCCATGAGTAAATTTTACTCCCCACCCAGGCATGAAAATCCATCTC
>ERZ1673774.67-NODE-67-length-16851-cov-19.104013_pt1 | contig 16851 bp, 18 predicted proteins | sample MGYA00580186_ERZ1673774 | MGnify/ENA primary metagenome ERZ1673774 (study PRJEB41219, sample SAMN04549611) | soil metagenome | isolation source: soil | place: USA: New Mexico, Bitter Lake NWR | collected 2008-11-15 ... | reverse complement strand
TAGCTTTCATCCCCCAAAATACCCGGAATCAGTTAGTTAATTTCCGAGCCTCTATGCAATGCATAGTCAAGCTGTTTCGCTTCTTTTACTACACTTGAAGTGTAGTTTAGGATTAAAAAAAATTATATTATTAATCGGAATGCCAACGATTTCAGCGAATAAAAATGCCTTGTCGATACGAAAAGCACGCTTGTATTGTTCGTAGTCAATATAAGTCCGCTTTGTCACACCAAGCATTTTAGCGATCTGTTCTTGCGTTAAACCACGATGCTTTCTTGCTTGTTCTAATGTGAATTTAATATCCAATTTTTCCACCTCCTTCTGATTCAATCGTAATACACTTCAAGTGTAGTTGTCAACTAAAAATTTCACTTTTAGTATATTTTTTTATCAAAACCTTGAATTTAACTATACTTATAGTGTATATTATTATTTGAAGGGGGTGAAAAAAATTGCACATAGGACAAAAAATAAAACAATTAAGAAAGACCCGTAAATTAACACAGGAAGAGTTAGCAAAAATATTGGATGTGAAGCCTACTGCTGTTTCTGCATGGGAATTGGGTAGAAATAAACCTTTAATGGATAAGCTTGATATGATGGCCCATTATTTCGGGGTTCCTATATCTTACTTTTTCGAAGAAAACCAAATAAAAAGATCTAAAAACCACATCCATTTTGTTAAACTTCCTATTGTCGGTACGATTAGCTGCGGAAACGGAGTTGTCGCATATGATGACATCGAGGGATATGAGGATGTTCCCTCAAGTTGGCTAAATGGCGGTGAATACTTCTTCCTCCGAGCGAAAGGAGACAGCATGATAAACGCTCGGATAATGGATGGTGATTTACTTCTTATTAGAAGGCAAGATGATGTAGAAAACGGCGAGATAGCTGCAGTTTTGATTGACGATGAGGCAATACTAAAAAGAGTTTATAAAACTGGAGATAATGTAATTTTGCAAAGCGAAAACCCGAAATATCAGCCCATTATCCTCGCAAAAGGAGACATGGGGAACATTAGGATCATTGGAAAATTGAAAAAAGTGGTACTAAATTTTTAGCGCTAAAAATTTAGCAGGCGGGTCGCTCCCGCCTGTTTTCGTAAAGGAGGTTCCTAAATGAGAGTGGCTATCTATGTGAGAGTTAGCACAGATGAGCAAGCTAAAGAGGGATTTTCCATCCCCGCTCAAAAAGAACGGTTACGTTCTTTTTGCGAAAGTCAGGGATGGGAAATTGTTCACGAATATATAGAAGAAGGTTGGTCAGCTAAAGATTTAGATCGCCCGCAAATGCAACGATTGCTTAAAGACATAAAGAAGGGAAATATCGATATTGTACTAGTTTATCGGTTAGACCGATTAACAAGATCCGTTTTAGATTTATATTTATTACTCCAAACATTTGAGAAATATAATGTAGCATTTCGCTCTGCTACAGAAGTATATGATACATCTACTGCGATGGGAAGATTATTTATAACCCTTGTAGCCGCATTAGCTCAATGGGAAAGGGAAAATCTTGCGGAACGCGTGAAATTTGGCATTGAACAAATGATTGATGAAGGAAAGAAGCCCGGAGGGCATTCCCCATATGGGTATAAATTTGATAAAAACTTTAATTGTACAATTATTGAAGACGAAGCAAATATAGTCCGTATGATTTATCAATTGTATTGTGATGGGTTTGGATATAGAAGCATTGCCGATCGATTAAATAAGTTAGGGGTTAAACCTCGAATCGCTAAAGAATGGAACCATATTTCGGTTCGTGATATTTTAACCAATGATATTTATATCGGCACGTATAGATGGGGGAATAAAGTAATTTATAATAATCACACCCCTATTATCAGTGAAACTTTATTTAGAAAAGCCCAAAAAGCAAAAGACAAAAGAGCTGTAGATAGAAAAAGGGTTGGAAAGTTTATTTTAACTGGTCTTTTGCATTGCGGTAATTGCAACGAAAACAAAATGCAAGGTTTATATGATAAACGAGACGGAAAAACATACTACCGATGCACAAAGTGTAATCGAATTACGAATGAAAAAAACATTTTAGAACCTTTACTCGATGAAATTCAGCTGCTTATCACCTCGAAAGAGTATTTTATGTCCAAGTTTTCTGACCAATACGATCAGCAGGAAGTGATCGATGTTTCCGCTCTGAAAAAGGAACTGGAGAAAATAAAAAGACAAAAAGAAAAATGGTATGATTTATATATGGATGAAGATAATCCTATTCCGAAGGAGGATTTGTTTGCAAGAATTAACGAATTAAATGAAAAAGAAAAGGAAATCTACGAAATTTTGAATGAATTAGAAGATAAAGATGAAGAATCGATTGAAGAAAAATACGGTCGATTAAGTCAAATGTCGGATTTTAAGAAGCAATTTGAATTGGCTGACGATTTTACTAAGAAAGAACTGTTGTTTAGTATTTTCGAAAAGATCGTGATATACAGGGAAAAAGGGAAACTCAAGAAGATTACTCTTGATTACACCTTAAAGTAAGCTGAACCTGCGTAAAAGTTAAAGTTGGACAGCTGACCGAAACGGACGGCACTTTCCTTGTCTCCAGAGCCAAGTTGGATGATTTTCAATGGGAAGATTTAAAAGGAAGCACTTTTTTAGGACAGCGTAAAGGCGGCATGCCGCAAATGGTAGGGGAATTTGTGCTGAAAAAGCATAACATCGATCCGCATCAAGATTTAAACCTTATCCAAAACATCGACTTTGCGAATATTGCAAATGCTTTTGCTTCCGGTACAGGCGAATATGTTCAGCTGTTTGAGCCAACCGCAAGTATTTTTGAAAAAGAAGGAAAAGGTCACATTATCGCATCCTTCGGAAAGGAATCGGGCAAAGTTCCTTATACAACATTTATGGCAAAAGAAAGCTATATTAAGAAAAATGATAAAACGGTGAAAAAATTCACAAAAGCGCTCTACAAAGCGCAAAAATGGGTGGAAGAACATGACGCCGAAACAATTGCCGAAACGATAGCGCCGCAATTTAAAGATACGCCGATCGATATTTTAATATCTTCCATTGACCGTTATAAAAGCCAAGGATCCTATGCAAAAACCCCGCTGTTAGATGAGGACGAATGGAACAATTTGCAAAAAATTATGGAAGAAGCAGGAGAACTGCCGGAGAAAATTGATTATGAACTATTAGTCAACACGTCCATAGCAAACGAAGTGGCAAAATAATGTTGTTTCAAAAGGAGTAAATTTATCGACAAGGGGGGAGGAGATTGTCATTTTTAACGATCGATCATGTCAGCCATACTTATTTTACAAAAAAATCGGCAACGACTGCTTTGGAGGACATCCATTTGGAAGTAGAGGAAGGGGAATTTATATCCTTTCTAGGTCCTAGCGGCTGCGGCAAAACAACGCTGCTTTCCATCATTGCCGGTATCATGAAACCGACAGAAGGGCAAGTTATTTTGAACGGAAAGCAAATATCTTCCGCAACACCGTCTGTCGGTTATATGCTGCAACAAGATTATTTATTTCCATGGAAAACGATAGAGGAAAATATTTTAATTGGATTAAAATTATTGAACAAACTGAATGAAAATGAGAAAAAGCGGACATTTCAGCTTCTGCACCAAATGGGTCTCGAAAATGTAGAAAAGCTATATCCGAATCAATTATCAGGCGGAATGAGACAAAGAGCCGCTTTAGTCCGCACTCTTTCTACAGATCCGAAAATGCTGCTATTGGATGAACCTTTTTCCGCCCTCGATTATCAAACGAAATTAAAGCTTGAAGACTTAGTCTTTCAAACATTAAAGGATTTTAAAAAAACAGCCATTCTAGTCACGCATGATATTGGGGAAGCAATCGCCATGAGCGATCGGATTGTCCTGCTATCCAAAAGGCCTGGCAAAATTGCCAAAATATTTACTGTCCCAAAAGAATTGCGGGATACATCCCCGTTTAAAACAAGGCAGCATCCAACGTATACTTCACTTTTTGACTTAATCTGGAAGGAGTTAGATCAGCTTGAAACAAACAACAACAATTGATCTCCTCCATAAACAATATTTGCAAAGATTGAATAAGGAAAAGAAATGGATTACCTTTTATCAAATCTTAATTTTTATTTCTTTTTTTCTCATATGGGAGGTGTCATCCAGCCAAAAATGGATAGACCCGCTCATATTCAGTTCGCCGACAAAAATTTTTCACTTATTTGTTGAAAAACTGCAGGACGGTACATTACTTGCCAATTTGAACGTGACGCTTTTTGAAACGGTCTTGGGGTTTATTTTTGGGACATTATTCGGGACATTACTTGCTGCTCTATTATGGTGGTTTCCAAGGCTGTCTAAAATATTAGATCCGTATTTAGTGGTTTTAAACGCAATGCCGAAAGTAGCTCTTGGGCCGATTTTCATCGTTGTACTTGGGCCTGGATTTACCTCAATTATCGCGATGGGAACAATCATTTCGGTTATTATTACTACAATTGTAGTCTATACTTCCTTTAAAGAAGTGGATCCGAATTATATAAAAGTGCTGCAAACATTTGGGGCAGGCAAAAAGCACGTGTTCAGAGAGGCGATCCTGCCGTCATCTTTTCCAACCATTATTTCTACTTTGAAAGTCAATGTCGGGTTATCCTGGGTGGGTGTGATCGTCGGAGAATTTCTCGTTTCAGCTAAAGGATTAGGCTATATGATTATTTACGGGTTCCAAGTTTTTAATTTTACCCTTGTGCTGTTAAGCCTAGTTATCATTGCCATCTTTGCAACGATCATGTACAAAATTGTCGAACTAATTGAAAAAATATTAATCAAAAGCCAATAAGAGGCTGTTTTAGAAAGTCAAATCGCCATTGAAAACATAAAATCATAAACACCGATATATCAACGTTTCTAACACATTAATGGGGGCGTCCATAAGCCGTAAAAACGACTTACTAGACACCCCCTTAAACAATTTCTAAACCGACTTTCAGGAATTTAAAAGCTATTTTATGTAATCGGCATAAATTTTGTCCAAGCTACGTTTTAGAACATCATCTTTCATAATAAAGCTAAAGCGATGATCGTCCTCAATTTTTTCAGGCAAGTCCGCAAGCAGGACTGGACCTAACGTTTCAAAATACGTGCTCTGTTTTTCGAGCCTCTCAATTTCCGCATAATAAATATTTTTCACAATCGTTTTCTCTTTTCCTATAACCTTATATTGCCCAATATATACGATATCTTGGACAATTCCTCCCGTTTCTTCCCTCACTTCCCGGACAGCAGCTCCAACCGGCTTTTCGCCGTTCTCGACTTTTCCTCCTGGAAACTCGTAGCCCCGGTCTTCATGTAAAGTTAAAAGCCATTTGTTTTCATATCGGCAGATGACCCAGACATGCTTCGGGTAAACAGAAAAAGGGTGTTGACGGAAAGACAGGTATACATCATTGCCGTAAAAATCTTTAAAATAAAACATAATCAATCCCTCTACTCCCATTTATCTGTTTTCATCATAACATATGGAAAAGAGGATTGTATAACTTATTCTTGATTATGCATAAGACCCATTGAAGCAATATGTTTTCTAGCTTCTTCGTCGCCATGCTTATAAATGAATTCATATACTTTTTTTGTTAAAGCATCAATTGCATCATTTTCCTTGTCATAATGATACTGTATATACGGAACATGCGCCCGGAAGAAATTTTGCCAGCTGGTAGAATGAATCTGATCGAAATACTCCCGTAACTCCGTAATTTCTTCATCATTGGCAGAAATTCGAAAATCCCACGGAGATGCTTCTCTGCTTTGGGAAATTTCACCGCTAGCTACTGATATATAATAGGTTTTTTTTGGATTTTCGGACATTTATATCCCCCTCCTCTTTTTAAGTATTGCCTTATCAAAGAAAAATATTTATAAAAAAAGGCTGCCTAACGCAGCCAAAAGAGGAAGGATATAATTATTTTCCAAGGAATGACTTTAACATCCAGTTATGTTTTTCAAGATTCACTTTCATATCGAGAAGCATGTCACCAGTTCCTTCGTCATTCACTTCTTCAGCAACTTCGATTCCCTTTTCCAAATCTTGAATGATGGCGGAAAAATCGTCGACAACTGCCTGCACCATTTGTTCTGCAGTTTCACCGCCTTCAGCTTCTTTAATAGAGGAGATTTCTAGGCTTTCTTTAATTGTAGCAACAGGTTTAGCGCCCAAAGCTAAAAGTCTTTCCGCTAATTCGTCAATATAACCAGCAGCTTCATTGTACAGCTCTTCAAACTTTTCATGGAGAACGAAAAATTGGTCTCCTTTTACATTCCAATGAAAGTTATGTAATTTTACATAAAGTACCGTCCAATCCGCAATTTGTTTATTTACGATTTGGAATAATTCTTGTTTAGACATAATCCCATCTCCTTATTATTTAATCTTTTAGTTATACAGTACCCCTTTTTTGCACTCTTAAAACTATAAAAAAAAGTTGCATCATTGCGTGTAGCTGTTAGCTGAACACTTTTTCCAAATCCTCTTTACTATGCTTTAGCCAATATTCCATGAGCTTTTTGGCGCCTTCTAAATCATGAAGCTTCGCTTGGCCGCATTGCAGTTCGTTTGCGGCAGGCACTTCTGTCTGCTCTACAGCATCTTTCATTGTCTCTTCCAATAAATCAATGATTTCTTTTACGGTCGGTTCCCCGCTAACGACTAAATAAAAGCCTGTTTGACACCCCATTGGAGAAATATCAATGATATCAAAGTGATCATATTTTTCCGCATATTTACGAATTGTAAATGCCAGAAGATGCTCCAATGTGTGAATAGCATCCGGTTTCATTGCCTGCTTATTCGGCTGGCAGAAGCGGATATCAAATTTGTTAACTACTCCATCCGTGCCGACTTTATGTACTCCGCAATGTCTGACATACGGCGCTTGCACTTTTGTATGATCCAGTTCAAAACTCTCCACTGAAGGCATTGCCATCACTCCTTACATTTTCTTAGTTTCTATTTTAACACAAAATTTTATAATATACATTTATGTTAAAATGTTGTCAAGATTCCAGAAAAAAGAGGTGCTTGCTGTGAAATCTGTCTTGATCGCCCTTATCCGTTTTTATCAAATCTTTATCTCCCCGTTAAAGCCGCCTTCATGCCGCTTTTACCCAACATGCTCTGAATACGGGCTTGAAGCAGTGAAAAGATTCGGAGCTGTCAAAGGCGGCTTTCTGACAGTAAAACGAATCTTGAAATGCCACCCGTTTCACCCGGGAGGATTTGACCCTGTCCCGGAAATTGAAAAAGATATAAATAAAAAAACGAGTGAATAAATGAAAAATAATGCAAAATACTACAATTATCAAATCAAGCTAAAGGGGAGCAAAAGATATGGAAAATATGATCGCTCAATTTAAACATGAAGTGAATAATGCAACAGAAGAGACGTTCCATTCTTCTGTTTGTTCTTTTTTAAATTTGTGGAACTACGAATACGGCTCGTTCGAACATTTGCCAAACGAAATCCACCACTTATTGCATATTAGCCAATATGATATTTTAACTGTCGATTATGAGTAGCCAAAAACTACAGCCATTCTTTTAGTTTTCTCCTGAGCAGCTTTTTAGATGCATTTCGTGGCAGAGATTCAACAAATGTAAATCCTTTTGGAACTTTGTATTTTGCCAGCTTTTTCAAACAAAATTGCCTTAATTCTTCCTCAGACACCTCTTCGCTTCGGACGACAAAAGCATGGGGAACTTTTCCCCATTTTTTATTTTCTTTTCCTACCACTCCTACATCTTTTACGGAAGGATGCGACAAAATAACTGCTTCAACCTCCGCCGGATAAATGTTTTCTCCTCCCGAAACAATTAAATCGGATCGACGGTCCAATACATATAAAAATCCTTCTTCATCCAGATAGCCTAAATCTCCAGTATAAAACCAGCCGTCACGTATAGCTTCGTTTGTTGCGTCTGGACGATGTAAATACCCTGGTGTAACATTCGGTCCTTTTACTACAATTTCTCCTTCTTCATTAGGGGAGCAGGCCCTGCCGTCTGCTACGATCCGAATTTGAGCTGGAAACAACGGTTTTCCCGCAGATCCGAGTTTTGAAAAGCAAAATTCAGGGGCTAATGTGGCAATTTGCGAACACGTTTCCGTCATCCCATATGTTTGAAAAACGGGAATTTCTTTTTCACGGCATTGTTCAAGAATCGGCCGCGGGGCAGGACCTCCTCCTAAAAGCATGCAGCGAAACGATTTCGGATACGTGTCACTTCCTAATTCCTGCAGCATGTCATTCAGCATGGCCGTAACGACGGAAGCAATCGTAACTCCTTCATTTTTGATCGCTCTGTTTGCTTCTTTCGCTGAAAATGAAGAATGGAGAACAATTCCGATTCCATAAATGACGCTGCGCATCAAAATTGACAGTCCGCTTATATGAAAAAGAGGAACTGCCAAAAGCCAGCAATCGCCGTCCTTCAGTCCAAGATTCAGCACAGAACCGATCGCACTCCACCAATGATTCCCAAATGTTTGCTGAACTCCTTTCGGTTTTCCTGTTGTTCCAGACGTATACATAATCGTTGCCACGTCATCTAAAATAAAGCTGTCATCTAATGCTGCTTCCTTTTCATCACAAAGCTTCAACTCTGATAATGTCATTACTTTTTTACCGGGAAAATGAACCGATAATTCATCATCACAGATAACGCATTTTATATTCGCATCATTTATTTGCCATAATAATTCTCGAGCTGTTAGTCTAGTATTCAAAAGAACATTGACCGCACCGAGATACATTAAAGCATGAATATTAATGACCATTTCTAAGCTGTTTTTCATTAAAAGCCCGACTGTATCTCCACGCTTGATATCTATTTGATGCAGTTGTCTTGCTCTTTTTTCAACAAGCTGATGCAAGTCCAAAAATGAATAATTTTTCCCCTCATAACGAATGGCCAATCGGTTCGGAGTCAAAAAAGCTCGCTGTTTAAGCCAATTCGGTGTTTCATTTCGATTTGCACTCATGTCTTAACACCTCGATTATTGCACAATAAAGCAGCTCGATGCATCGCCATCAAGCTGCTTGTTCTTTTTATGGGAACCGCGGGAATTGTTTGAAATCAGGTTTTCTTTTCTCTTTAAATGCATCTCGTCCTTCTTTCGCTTCATCTGTTGTATAATACAATAATGTCGCATCCCCTGCAAATTGTTGGAGACCGGCGAGACCATCTGTATCTGCATTAAATGCAGCTTTCAAGAAGCGAATAGCAGTTGGGCTTTTTTCCAAAATTTCTTCACACCATTTGACAGTTTCCTCTTCAAGCTGCTCTAATGGGACAACTTTGTTGACTAAGCCCATCTCATAAGCTTCCTGCGCATTATATTGACGGCATAAATACCATATTTCACGAGCTCTTTTCGTACCAACAAGCCGGGCAAGCAGTCCCACTCCATATCCTGCATCAAAGCTTCCAACTTTTGGGCCTGTTTGTCCGAAAATTGCATTCTCTGATGCGATCGTTAAATCACACACGACATGCAGAACATGTCCTCCTCCAATTGCATATCCGTTCACCATCGCAATAACCGGTTTTGGAATCACCCGAATAAGCCGTTGCAAATCCAAAACGTTTAATCTAGGAATTTTATCATCTCCGACGTATCCGCCATGCCCCCGCACTTTTTGATCTCCGCCTGAGCAAAACGCTTTATCACCAGCACCTGTCAAAATAATTACACCAATTTTATCATCGTCCCGCGCATAGGAAAAAGCATCGATCATTTCCGCGACCGTTTTTGGTGTGAATGCATTATGTACATGAGGACGATTCATCGTAATTTTTGCTATCCCATTGTACGTTTCATAAATGATTTCATCATATTCTCGTTCTTTTACCCAAGGAAATCCCATTTTTATCCTCCTTTAATATGTAGAAAAATGTTGGAGAAACTCATCTACTATTTTACCAAAAAATTTTGACTGTTCCACATGAACTGCATGTCCGGCTTGCGGCACGACCTTTAATTCAGAGCAAGGAATCAATTGGTTCATTTCTTTCATAATTTTGCAAAACTTAAGATCCCTTTCACCGCAAATTAATAATGTAGGGATGTTGAAACTTTTTAATGCTCCCCACCATGAAGGTTGAACGCCAGTTCCCATTCCTTTTAAACTGTTTGCCAATCCAATTGCATTATTTTTCAGCCGGTCCTTTCTTATTTTGTCCTTGACGGCAGGCGGGAGAGACTTTTGCGTTAAAAACAAAGGGATATTTTCCCAATGTTGTACAAATGCCGCAACCCCTTCGTCCAAAATCATTTGGGCAAGTCGTTCGTCCTGCAGCCTTCTCGTCTCTCGTTCCTTTTCAGTTTTTAATCCAGGAGAACTGCTTTCCAATATTAAAGTCTTCACAAATTCCGGCTGTCTCATTGCAAAGCTCAATGCCAATCTTCCGCCCATTGAATACCCGAGCACATGCGCTTTTCGAATATTGAATGAAAGCAATATTTCTTTTAGATCTTCAACTGCTTCTTCCATCCGATATCTTTCAGGATTTTCAGGCGAATCTGTTTGACCATGGCCGATGATGTCGATAAGTACTAGCTGGTATTTTTTTAAACTATTTTTCAAAAATCCCCAGGTTTCTCCGCTTCCTGTAAAACCATGAAGGAGAACAAGTGGCTCCCCCTTTCCAAACGTTTCAGCCCAATAATTCACATTTCGAACGGCCAATTTTCCCATCATAACATCCTTTCTATTTCCCAGGAAACAGAACGAAGCCATTTTCTCTGTTCGTTGACTCGTGTATGTCGATTGGTCGGGATTTCAATAATATTTAATCCATCTCTATTCATGCAGAATTGAAACTCGCTTCTGAATTCTTCCCAAGTGGAAATTTTTTTATAATGTGCACTATATAAGCTGGCTGCATATTGAAAATCTAAATTGGTCGGGGTGCCAAACAATTGTTCAAAATGCGTCTTTTCATCCGCCTGCGGCAAAAATGAAAAAATGCCGCCGCCGTTATTATTAATTAATAAAACAGTTAAGTTCAATTTATTTTGTTTTGCAGCAAGGAGTCCATTTAAATCATGATAAAATGATAAATCCCCTATGATTAAAATAGTTTTTTCATGACTAGCTGCAGAAACCCCAAGGGCTGTCGAAACGACTCCGTCAATTCCATTCGCTCCCCGGTTGGCATAAACCGTAATATTTTTATCACTGTTATGGAAAAACGTGTCGACATCTCGAATCGGCATGCTGTTTCCTACAAATACATTGCAGCGATCCGGGAGCAATTTTTGCAATTCGACATATACCGTTCCTTCAAATAAAGAATCTTCCTCAATGACCGGCGTTGACAAATACTCTCGAAAGAGATTGTTTACTTGTTTCCATTTTTTGCACCAGGATGTTTCCTGTTTATCTTTACATTTTTTGATCAGCATTTCACATAAATAGGCTTCATCACTGTGAACATGTTCTGCTGATAAAGTAGGATCGCGATAACCGCCATCACCATCAACCACAATTTGCTTTATTTCAGGATGGTCCCTTAACAATAGAAACAGCGGTTTTGAGACGGGCATTGCACCAAAACGAAGGACGACATCAGGTTTCAGATAAGCTTTCTTTTCCATCGTTTTTAAAATGGAATCATAACAATCAATAATATAATGTTTAGAATGTTCGCCAAAGCGTAAATTGGACAACGGATCCGCTAATATCGGGAATTTCAATTTCTCTGCTAATGCCAAAACTTGTTCACGAAACTCTTTGTTATGTAATTCCCCGCATACAATAAGTCCTTTCTCGCTTGAATCGATTTCATCCACAATCCGTTCAATTTGCTCATGTTCGACCAGCTTTTTTGTTTCCACCACTGGCTCAATATGAAGAGACTTCTGCAATTGATGGATTTTCGATAGATCGGGCAAAAGCGGCTCTCGGAAAGGTAAGTTGATATGGACTGGTCCTTTCGGATTTTCATTTGCAGTTTGGACCGCCCGTTGAGCGATATTTTTTATATATAACAGCATCGTTTGACTGCTTTCAGGAAGAGCGCAATCAACAAACCATTTCACATAGTTCGAATACAGATGAATTTGATCAATTGCTTGTGGAGCTCCAATATCCCGCAGCTCATGAGGTCTGTCAGCCGTTAAAATCACAAGAGGGATGCGTGAATAATGGGCTTCTATGATAGCTGGATAATAGTTTGCTGCAGCTGTTCCTGATGTGCAAAGCAAAGCAATTGGTTTTCTTTGTTTTTTAGCCAATCCAAGAGCAAAAAAACCTGCAGATCGTTCATCAATATTAATATAGGTATGTATTTTCGGATGCTCTGCAAATGTGATCGCAAGCGGGGTAGATCGTGAACCTGGGCTAATCACAACTTCAGAAATACCTTTTGTAATTAATCCATTTACAAATGCAATGACATAGTCAGATAGATTTTTATTTTTCATTCAGTTTTCCCCCTAATGCATGCTGCATAGGTCCAAATTTGATTTCTGTCTCCCTGTATTCCTCTTCCGGCTTTGAATCTGCAACAATCCCGCATCCTGCGTACAAATAAGCTTTTTGCTCATCCAGCAGACCTGAACGGATCGCAACGACAAATTCTCCGTTGTCCTGATCATCCATCCATCCAACCGGAGCAGCATACCAGCCTCTCTCTAAAGGTTCTTCATTGCGAATAAATGCTAGAGCAGCATCTTTCGGATAGCCGCCAAGCGCAGGGGTCGGATGCAATTTTTCTACAAAATCAATCAACGTAAAACCTTTTTTTACGGTTCCTTCAACAGGTGTATACAAATGTTGAATATTCGGCGTTTTTAAAATCGTTGGATTGTTTTGTAGTTGCACTTCTTGGCAATATTCACGGAACACTTTTTCGATCGCTTTGACAACAATTTGATGTTCATGAATGTTTTTTGTATCTGAAAGCAGCATCTGAGCGTATTCTTCGTCTGCCTCCACTGTTTTTCCTCTTTTAATTGATCCTGCTACACATGCAGACTGGACCTTTTGGTCTCTCTTGCTTACAAGCCGCTCAGGAGTTGCGCCAACGAACGTTTTTCCTTCATTTTCAACAACAAATAAATAACAATTAGGCTGATGTTCATTTAACATTGATAAAACATAATGTATATCAATCGATCCCTCAAACTCCAGCAGCATTTCCCTTGCCAATACGACTTTCTCAAAACGGTTTTGTTTTATTTGTTCTGTTGCTTTTTCAACAGCTGCCATCCACTCTTTTTTATGAAACAAACTTTCTTTTTTGATGGTAAAATTCAAAAAAGAATTTGTGTCTTCATTTTTTTTCTTTAAGGTGTATTCATATGCATTGAAATGATTTATAATTTCATTTATATCATCAGTTGATTGAATTAACCTGTTTATAGTAGCAAGTGTGTGACGGCCAATTTTTGTAATCATGAAAGAAGGTAAAGTGAATCGTGCTTCATGAAACGGTTTCCATTTTGAAGAATTCGCATTTTTTAAAGGGTCAAAAGAAAAACCCCCAAAAAGAATCGGACCCGTTCCAATCGAATGGGCGCCTTCAATTTGTATATATTCTTTCCAATCTTTCCACTTTGAATAAATGTCAAAAAAACGGTTGGAAAATTTTTTGTCTGTCGTCAATTCGAGCTCAACACCAATTCCACAAAGGATAAATGTACGATCAGGTGTCGCCCAATAAAATCTTTTCCCTGAATAAGCCGATTGAAAGCTTGAGAAAATCTGGAGCGGATCTTTCTCCTTGATTTCAAATACATAACTTAAAATGATTGGATGGGAATATTTTTTGACATGATTGACAGCATTCGCAACTTTATCCCTCAATGTATCTGAACATGGAATTGAAACCAAAGATGATCCCTCCATAACCGAAAAATAGCTTATATTAAGATACACCTGTTCAAAATTTATGTCAACTATATTATAGAATGACGCAATGCAAAACAACAAGCAAACAAACTGCCTCAGCTCTTTGATTGGGCTTAAGCATTTATTCCAATGAAAAACAATTGACACTCTTTCGACATTTTTCTAGACTAGGTTGTGGGGAATAGCTTTCGTTTTCAGAATGAAATAAAGGAGAGAACATATTATGCATCCTAAAACGGAGTCACATAATGTACCCATTATAAAAGCTGAACGAGGGTTTCGGGCTTGGTGGATGCTTTTAAGACCCCATACATTAACTGCAGCATTTGTCCCCGTGATTGTCGGAACTCTTTTGGCACTGCAAGTAGGACCCATTCATATTGGACTTTTTCTTACGATGCTTACTGCCTCGTTGTTAATTCAAACAGCCACAAACTTATTTAATGAATATTTCGATTATAAACGAGGTCTTGATACAGAAGAATCTGTCGGAATTGGAGGAGCAATTGTCCGAAATGGCTTCAAGCCCCAAACCGTTTTAAATTTAGCAATCACATGTATTGTTGTCTCTATCCTATTGGGAATTTACATCTGTCTCCAGTCAAGCTGGTGGTTGGCATTAGTCGGTTCAATTTGTATGGCAGTAGGATACTTATATACTGGAGGTCCATATCCAATCGCTTACACGCCGTTTGGCGAGCTAGCTTCAGGTTTATTTATGGGAGTCGTTATTATCCTTATTTCCTTTTTTATTCAGACAGGTTATCTAACTTCAACAGCTTTCATTCATTCGATCCCGATTGCGATCACGATCGGCGCCATCATGCTTGCGAATAACATAAGAGACTTAGACGGCGATAAGGAAAACGGAAGAAAAACATTAGCAATTTTGCTTGGCCGCCAGAATGCAATTCGATTTTTAGCAATTATGTTTATTGTTTCTTACTGTCTCATTTTTATTATGATCATTTTTGATTATTCCACATGGTGGTCTATTCTTGCTTTTCTTAGCATTCCAAAAGCTATTCAGGCGGTGAAGCGATTTGTCGGCAAAACAAAGCCTATTGAAATGATGCCGGCCATGAAAGCAACATCGCAAACAAACACTTTATTAGGCTTTTTGCTTGCTGCAGGTTTACTCATAAGCACCATCATATCTCAGTAACACGATAGTATGTTTACTATCGTGTTTTTTATTAAGCTTTACTGTGAAATTTGTTCTGTATCATCCACTCGCAATTTCAATATGCTGAGCAAATGTTTTGTCCTGGAAAAACATCTCGATAGGTCACAGCCTCTTTATCGGATAGCCAGCCTGTTTCTCAGCCGAATGATGTTGTGTTAGCCTTTCAAGTGCCATCAGCTTCAAAGCATAGCGTTAAAAAAGGCGTGGAAGCAGCAATCCTTTCCTGACATGTTTTAAAATGATGATGAAATTTATGGCTGCAAAGGTGAATTTTTTTCATGATTTTAAAGTTATAATTTATTCCTTTTCGTCCAAAATAGCTTTAGATTCTAAAAAAGAAGGTGTCTTTCATATGGACATGGACGAAAAAAAATTGAAGGATTTTCAAAAGCAATTAATATTCATGAAAAATGAGATTGAAAAACGTTGGGATAATAACGATCATTTTCAATTGGAAAAAGGGCTGGACCATGAATCAACTGGAGACCTTTCCAGCTACGACAATCACCCCGGAGACGATGCGACCGAACTGTATGAAAGAGAAAAAGATTTAGCATTAAATAAACATTTAGAGAAAGAATATGAAGAGATCGTTGAAGCATTAGAAAGAATTCATGAGGGCACTTACGGTACTTGTTCCGTCTGCGGAAAAAAAATTGATGAAGACCGTCTCAAAGCTATACCGACAGCCAAAACATGCAAAGAACATACTCTAGTTCAAACGATTTCTCATGAAAGACCTGTAGAGGAAGAAATACTTGATGCGACTTTTCACGGATCCTCTCAAATCGACCATGAAAATACCGCTGTTACTGAACCGTATGATTATTTTCAAGATGTTATCGAATACGGAACGTCAGAAACACCGCAAGATGTAAGAACTCCACCGTTATCGTACGGAGATATGTATAATTCCGATGATGAAATTGGATATATTGAAGATATTGAAAACTTCATTTATACAGATATTGAGGGAAAAAACGTAAACGTCTATCCGTCACATGAACATAAACGATATGAAAAAATGCTTGATGAAGAGGATTTAACAGTTTTATGGGGAGATCTTCCATTAACAGAAAAAGAACCATATACGAAAAATGATTAAAATTACAAGAAGACAAAAAAAGCGTTGCAAACTGCAACGCTTTTTTTGATTTCGAAATGACTCCGCAGGCAGGATTCGAACCTGCGACCGTTCGGTTAACAGCCGAATGCTCTACCACTGAGCTACTGCGGAATATAAAAAAAATTTAAAGCATTTTGCCAAATAGAGCAGCTTTTGACTGACAATTGCAACAATGTCAATTGCCCAACTAAGCTGCTAAAAAAATAGCAATGGGCCTGAGTGGACTTGAACCACCGACCTCACGCTTATCAGGCGTGCGCTCTAACCAGCTGAGCTACAAGCCCATATTAAGCGGGTGATGGGAATCGAACCCACGACATCAGCTTGGAAGGCTGAGGTTTTACCACTAAACTACACCCGCGCGAAAATATTTATTTTTCTATTTAAATGATAAACACGCATTTTCCATGCCTCTTCCTCTTCCAGCATTGTTCGAGGATGTAAATGCGTCGAGGTAACTCGCAGATTATTCATTGAAGTGTCGCTCGTGGCTGAGGTTTTACCACTAAACTACACCCGCATAATAAGCTGATAATAGAAATAAATACTTACTTTCAATGCCATATTATCTATCTCTACTATAGGCAAATGGGGCGACTGATGGGAATCGAACCCACGAATGCCAGAGCCACAATCTGGTGCG
>ERZ1673774.62-NODE-62-length-17281-cov-15.649135_pt1 | contig 17281 bp, 9 predicted proteins | sample MGYA00580186_ERZ1673774 | MGnify/ENA primary metagenome ERZ1673774 (study PRJEB41219, sample SAMN04549611) | soil metagenome | isolation source: soil | place: USA: New Mexico, Bitter Lake NWR | collected 2008-11-15 ... | reverse complement strand
GTCTTCGGGGTTCGGGACTTACACCCTATAGTTCATGTACATGCCGGGCGCACCACAAAAAACAGAAGCCAATACAGCTTCTGTCGTAATGAAAGAATTAACGGCTAACAGCCCTCATCATAAACGCATCAACTTCTTTCTCCGGCCCAACAAATTCAATATCCGTGCCGATTGCTTCAAAGTGCTTGCGGGCAAACTCGATTTTTGCCGATTCGCCCGGGCGCAAATCTCCTTCCCATTCTTGTCCTTTTGTCTCTAGAACGAAGTACAGCTTTTCTTCCCCGTCTTTCTCAATGACAAGCGCCCAGTCAGGGTTATAGGAGCCGATTGGGGTGTCGATTTTGAACCAGTTTGGCAGCTTAACGTATACTTTGACGTTTTCATCGTTTTCAAAGCGCTGGGCGAAGCTTGCTTCAATATCAGAATCATAAACGACATGATCAAACGGTGACTTTATGCTTCGAATGGCATTGTCGTTTAAGTAGGCAAGTAGCTCTTCGTTTTGAAACAACTCGACTGCATAAAAATCGTCATCACCAATTTTGTAATATTTCACGCCATCTTTTAATAGCAGTTTCATTTCGCGTTGGATAATTTTTGTTACTTCTTCGATAAATTTTTGTGGGTTGTTTTTAAAATCTTCCAACCGCTTGCAGCCAGTCAAAATTTCCACAATCGTTCTCCGTGTTAAGTTTGTTCGGTTTTGCAGCTCTGTAATAATATCCGGCAACGTATGATGAGCTGTCACATAATCTTCTATACGTTCGCTAACCGTCTGCGTATGAATCCCTTCAGCTCTGTCCATCGTGACTTGATCTTTCCGGCTCAAAATGCGAATTTTATCAATACGCGACATTTTTTGAATGCTTTTAATGCTTTTCTTGATTAATTGTTCGCTATCAAATTCAACGGAATAGACCGTTTTGTATTTAATTTTATCCCATAATTCAATAAACTCTTTACTATCTAAAATCGCTTTATTCAACTGCACTTTTTTCTTTTTGCTTGCGTCTTTAATCGGTAAGCGTTGTAGATAGTGTTTAATTTCTTTGATAATAGTCGGCTTCCAAGGTTGAAACTCGTCACCAAGCGTCAGTTCATAGTTTTCTAGTGCTTCTTTTAAATGTGTAGTTGCCTTTCCATTTTGATCGATATAGTTATTTTGCTTTAGTTCTTCATATAATTTTGTCGATAAATCATAACCCATCTGTACTGGTTCTTCAGTATCCTTATCGATATAGACTAATTTTGCAAACACATGCTTTTCAAATTTACCAAATGTAACGCCTGTTTCCTCTTCCATTTCCTTTTGCAAAGAAGCGACAAACTCTTCATAAGATTCATTTGCCATAACCGTTAAGGTGTTGACGTTATAGTCTTGGACACGTTCGCCATTTTGGTTCACCGCTAAACGTAAGCCTCGTCCAATCTCTTGTCGTCTTGATACATACGTCCCCGCAGAATCTTTTAACGTACAAATTTGAAACACATTCGGGTTATCCCATCCTTCGCGAAGTGCCGAGTGTGAGAAAATAAAGCGAAGCGGCTCGTCCAAGCTTAACAATCGCTCTTTATCTTTCATAATTAAATTGTATACATCCGCATCCGCTTCTGTGCTCTTACCTTCTCGTGAATCTTTCAGCTTTCCTTTTTTATCTTGCGCAAAATATCCGTTATGAACTTTCTCTACATCTATATCAACATCGATGTCATTAAATAATGTACGATATTTTGGCTTCTGAATTAATTTCTTGTATTCTTCTTCAAACATGATGGCATATTTTCCTTTAATCGGATTACCATCTTTATCATAATCACGATAGTTGGCCACCTTATCAATAAAGAAAAGACTTAACACTTTAATGCCGCGCGGTCTTAGACGCAGTTCTTTATCTAGGTGCTCCACAATCGTTTTGCGGATTTGATATCGTTTAATCGTATCGTCATCTATGTCGCCAATGGCATCGCCCACCCGTAAATAATGACCGTTTACTTCAATGGACTCATTTCCTTCTGTCCAATCAATTTGTTCCACCATATAGCCGCGGTACAATTCCCGTTCTCCAGAAATATCGTATAAATCGTCCCCATACTTCACTGTTTTCGTTGTTCGTTTCACTTTGCCGCGCGTTTCAACATCAAGTTCAATTTTTGCTTTTCCTTCTTTTACTTCTACTAATTTTATATAAGGGACGTTAAATGATTCTTCAGAACGGACGGACATTACTTCAATTTTCTTTACGAGTTTTTGATTATAGGCATCCACTGCATCAAGACGATACACCATGTTGTATTTATCGACATGGGTAGCCGAATAACGCAACGTACATAACGGATTGAGTGATGCGATCGCCTCTTTGGACTTCGGTGTCGTATCGACACTTTGCGGCTCATCGATGATGACAATCGGATTCGTTTGTTGAATGAACTCTATCGGACGATAACCGTTTAGTCGGTCGTTCGTCCGGTGAATGACGTTCGCTTTATCTTCTTTTTCCGGGTCTTCAAAACTTTTACGGAAGGCATCGATATTAATAATCATCACTTGAATCGTTGTTGCCGTCGCAAAGTTACGCACTTTATCGAGCTTTTGCGAATCATAAATGAAGTACTCTAACGGCGTACGGTTGTACAACTCGTCAAAATGCTCTTTCGTAATTTGCAAAGACTTATACACACCTTCGCGAATCGCCACAGACGGCACGACAATGACAAACTTTGTAAAACCGTAATGTTTATTTAATTCGTAAATCGTCCGTAAATAAACATACGTTTTCCCGGTTCCCGTCTCCATTTCGACCGTAAAATTCATGCCATCGAGCGTTTCGCTGCGCGGCAAACCGTTCTTCATTTGGATGGCTTGGACATTTTTTAAAATTTCTTGAGGCGTAAGGTCTAAACGGTTCCCTACGCCTAAAGCTGTTTGAATCATGCCGGCTTCTTCTTGCGTACCATAATATACAGTAAAGTTGGACTGTTTCATTTGTTGACCTTTAAAAATTTGCACAACGGAATCAATCGCCTGTTTTTGATAGTCTAAGTCAGAAATAAACTTTAACTTCATGCATTACACACTCCTAACATCCATGATTCCGTTCTTTTTCAATGTTTGAATCGCATTTGTTTTCACTGAATCATTGATGAAACCAGACTCTTTGAAAATAACTTTTGGTGTCATGTGCTCTGACTTATGTTTCATCATTTCATTGACAATGTCTAAGTCAATTTCATTTTCTAAGCATAATAAGACAGAACCAAAACCGACGTTGTAAATCGTTTTCCCGTTATAGTCAATCTCTTCGATTGGCGTTGTTAGCGGCAAACCGATTTTTAGTAAAATTTCATACAACAAGTCTTCTTTTGTACGGTCTTCTTTGATGTTGTTCTGTAAATCGAAAAGGGTTTGCTCGAGGTTTGCGAAGTCTGGGTCCCAAGGCTTCACGTTGGAAGAATCAAGCTTAAACACTTTAAAACCAATATCTAAATCCGTTTTGCCCGTTTCCTCGACAATCTTATCGCCTGCACGACGGATGCGTTCTTTTCCGATCTCGCAAATATTTTTATAACCGGCTTTATATGCTTCGTCATTTTCTTTGAGTATTTCCGGCAACTGAACCAATATAAATTTATTTTTTCTACTTGTTGATTTTGCATTCGACAATATTACTGAATGGGCAGTAGTGGCTGAACCACTAAAAAAATCTAAAATAATATCATTATCATCAGTTAAAAATTCAATAAAATATTTAATTAATTCAACAGGTTTTGGATTTGAGAACACATGGCGGTTAAAAAGATTGAAAACTTCCTCTGCTCCAGTACTAGTGTTTCCTTTATCATCCAAAATGCTTCTAGGCTTTTTTCCTTTTGGTAATCTTTGTTTAAATTGAACCGACCAGCCATTTTCAGTTTTAACAAATCGTATTTCTCCCTCTTCTAAATCTTTATAAAATCTATCTTGCGATCTTAACCAACTAATCTTATTTCCATATTCATCATATTCCAATACTGTTCCATCTGGACAAGTAATTGGATAATATTGCTTTCCTGATTTTCTTTTAAATGTATCCCAATAAAACTTTCCTTTTTCATCTTCTTCTTTGTATCGTTTTAAATATTCTTCAGAATATGCTTCAAAGAAAGGAGGGAGCACATTTAGATTTTTTGCAAACATGACAATATACTCATGCTCAACTGCGATAAACTTTGAATCGTTTCCTCCCCCCTTTTTATTTTGCCAAACAAAATCGCAAATATGATTTTCTTCTCCAAAAATTTCTTCACACAATTTTTTCAGATTAGTAATTTCTGAATCGTTAATACTTATTAGTATAACTCCATCCTCTCTCAACAGATTCCTTGCCAACTTTAACCGCGGATACATCATATTCAACCAATCAGTATGAAATCTTCCATTCGTTTCTGTATTAGCCTTTGTTGTTTGCTCTGTCATTTCCTTGTAATTTTTAATATTATCACGGAAATCATCTTTGTACACAAAGTCTTTTCCGGTATTATACGGCGGGTCGATATAAATCATCTTAATCTTTCCAAAGTATGACTTTTGCAACAGCTTTAATACCTCGAGGTTGTCTCCTTCAATATAAAGATTTTCCGTTGTATCCCAGTTTTTGCTTGACTCTTTGTCGAGTCTCAATGTTCCTGTCGACGGCGTTTGTGCCAGTTTCATCGCTTGCGTTTTGCCGTGCCAGGTGAATTCATATCGTTCGTTGCGTTTTTCAATTTCTTCTCCAAGCACAAGTTTTAATTTTTCAAAGTCGATTTTTCCTTCGGTGACGACTTCCGGGAATAACTGCTTTAACGCTTCAATATTTGTTTTCACTAAATCGAGCGATTTTCCGTCTAGTTTTTCCATGATGGTTCTCCTTTCATTGCAATTGTTGCTTTAACTGTTCAACTTGCTTTGTGAGCTGTTGAATTTTCATATTGTATTCGACTTTTCGATTGAACTGCGTTTCTTTTTTCATTTTATTTTTCCATTTCGTTATTTCCGCTTCGTGTGCTTGGATTTGCGCAATGAGCTGCTGTTGTTTGGCATACTGTTCTTCATCTTTTATAAGATGAAATGTCCCGGTAATATCGGCTTGCTGTAATGCTTGCACCGCTAAGTCAAATTCTTTGTAGTACTCAAAAAAGTTATAGAACGAGATGCTCGTAATATGAACGGCACGCAAAAACTTCTCAACCGTTTCATCATGAGCATGTAAATCAATCCAAGGGGTGTAATGAAAATGTTCTAGTACGACTTGAGATGAATCGACTTTATTTAACCGTTTCAGGCATGTGCTGACTTGGATTCGCTCTTGTTTCTCAAAAACAATCACCACAGGATTCGGAAGCGCCCCTTGGATGATTTCACCGATGACCGGCAGATGATTGTCTTTCGCTTCCTCCCTCAGTTGAATCGTGATAAACATAACCCCTTCATAATGGTAGTTTTCATTAATAAATGGCTGGATATTGATAGTGTTCGGGGTTAATAAATAACTTAATTCAATCCGTTCAATATATTTCGTAATGTAGTCTTTTTCTTTTTTGTTTAAGTCGGTGAAGTCGTAGAACATCTTTTTATCTAATTTTTTATGGAGCGGGCGGACTTTATCGTCCAGCCCAATCACGCGATAAAACATCTGTCCAGCCATCATTCTCACCCTTTTATAATGAGATAAGAAATGATTTCAAAATCCTGCAGGCTTGTATTCGCATTTGTGACGAGACTGTCTAAACTCCCTAGACTAAAGATGTTAAGCGTCAATTGTTGGTCGATCTTCCCGACAATATCTTCCACTGCTTTTTCCAACAGCATTTTGTACTGTCCCATCTCTTTGCCGTTCTTTGTTTCTTCATAAAACGTCGCATATAATTGTGCTTCGACTTCTTTTTGCCCATTGCATAGCGAGCGATAAATATCAAGAATTTTTTTGATGTGAACATGGTTATAAAGTACATGCCCATCCTCTTTTATATACACCAAATAATATGGATGGAGCGCATTTTGTTCATTAGAAGCTGTAAAGTTGTTAATTTGTTTTAGGCAAAAAATAACTCCAGGTTGAATTTCCGCACTCAGTTTTTCATTTTTATTCGTTGTAATACTAAATAAACCTAGCGGAGCCTTCTCGATTACATCTTTGTTTTTCTTCATGAAATTTAATAAATCCATTCGGAAATCATCCATCGTGAAATCCGTTAATGAAATATTCCCAGAAATATCTTCTAAATCAATGACTTCGTTTTGTAATTTTTCGAGTTGTTTCCGGCGATATTCTAAATCTTTCATTTCGTTGCTGTTGTCGGCGATAACGTTTTCTTCCCCGGTGGAAGAGATATCAAGAATGGTCATTCGGTCTTTGACCCTGCCGACTAGATTAATATATTCGTCTAACTCCATCGACGGCCAAAAGTTCACTAACTGAATACGTTCATTTTTACTTCCAAGTCGGTCAATGCGGCCAAATCGTTGAATGATACGCACTGGGTTCCAGTGGATATCATAATTGACAAGATAATCGCAATCTTGCAAGTTTTGCCCTTCAGAAATACAGTCGGTTGCAATGAGAATATCAATCTCTTCCATCATATTCGGCATGACTTTTGCTCTCTCTTTAGAAATGGGTGAAAAGTTCGTTAACACGCTATTGAAATCAACTTTTTTCATCTTCAATGTTGTCTTCGGATGATCAGAACCTGTGACAACGGCAGAGTGCAGCCCGAAATTATGTAAAATCCACTGATGTAAGTTCTCATATAAATATTTTGCCGTATCAGCAAATGCTGTAAAAATTAATAGTTTCTTATTTTGGCCATTAATTGGATTTTCGATTTTATTTTTAATCACTTTTTTTAATGCCAATAATTTTTTATCGCGCTCAGGTGTAACCTTTTTTGCCTGTACGAGCAGCTTTGCTAAAATCTCGCGGTCATACAGCAAATCTTGCTTCCAGCGAATGAGATCCATGTCTTTCATTAATATTTTTACTTTGGATCCAATGAGCGCATCTTCTAATTCTGGGTCTTCAATATCAATATCTGTAATGTCTCCGATCGTTTCATTTCCTGGATTATAGTTATCAATTTTATCAATTAGTGAATCAATATTATGAATAATATTTTGTAATGTTAGAGAAAACGAATGAATGCTGCTTTCTAAACGTTTTAATAAATTCGATTTCATCAAATGTACAAGGCTATTTTCGCGGTCTGTTTGTCTAAAAATTCTTCCATTGGCGACTTTCGTATCGTATTTTTCGCTATAGACGTCTTTCATGTGTGGCAAAATATATTGCATCGGCGAATACACCGCTAATCGTAAACGTAATATTTCGTTATTAATTTTTTCAAGAGCAGCAAACTCATCTTTTTCATCAATCGTTTCTTTTATATTGATTGGTTTTAAACGCATTGGAAATTGACCAATATCTTTCACATTATAATATTTTTCAATATGCCGGCGGGAACGGGCAATCGTCAACGAATCAAGCAACGTAAAATAATCCCAGCTTAACATGTCCAATAACCGCTCCGTTGTCCGCTCTTCTTCCGGCAAGTTGCTCCATTTGTTAAACTGTGACTGCGCCCGCCGAATCGTTTGGCTGATGTTTTTAATGTTTGCTGTTTCCGCTAACACTTTGTCATTTCCTTCTGTAATAAAAGCAATTTGGTTTTTTAAATCATCCAGCTTGTTGTTCACTGGAGTAGCGGAAAGCATCAGCACTTTTGTTTTAACTCCAGCTTTTATAATGTCATTCATTAACCGGGCATAACGGGTGATATGGCTTTTCCTTGGATCGTTGTTGCGAAAATTATGTGACTCATCAATGACGACTAAATCATAATTTCCCCAATTCACATACTGCAAATTAATATCGCCACTATACCCGCTCTCCCTTGATAAATCGGTATGATTCAGCAAATCATAAGAAAAACGGTCTTCAGCTAATATATTCCGCTTATCATTGGAACGGTAAATCATCCAGTTTTCCCGTAATTTTTTCGGTGCAAGAACTAACACGCGGTGATTACGGAGTTCATAATATTTGATAACCGCTAACGCTTCAAACGTTTTTCCGAGGCCGACACTATCGGCAATAATACAGCCGCCATACGTTTCGATTTTGTTGATGGTCCCAATTACACCATCGCGCTGAAAATCGTACAGTTTATTCCAAATCACTGTATTTTCAAATCCGGTTCTCGTTTGAAACGCCTCGTAATCTTTCGTATCTTGTAAAAAATCTTTGAAAAGGTTGTAGAGTGTAACAAAGTAAATAAACACCGGCGAATTTTCTTTATACAATACTTCTAAACGACGCAATATTTGTTCTTTTACATCCTGCAAGGCGTACTCGTTTTGCCAAATCGCATCGAATTTCCTGATAAGCTGGGCATTTGTCGCCGCATCATCAACGATATTATTAATGTACATACTTGAGGAGTTGCTGTAGCCTAATCCCGGACTTGAGAATGGCGCCCCGCCGACAAGGCCGATTTGCGTTCCGTCTTTGTTTTCGACATGATATAACCCACCTTGAATCCGTTGATTGGTGACTGACTTAATTTGTGCTTTTTGTTTCAGCCATTTGGCAAATTCTTTGGCGATATATGCTTGATTTAATTTTGTTTTATACTTTTGCTCTTCTTCGACTCCGTACAATAACGCCTCGTTTTTTTCTATTTGCTCTTTTAATAAATTGTCACCTTGCACGAAAGCCGGTTCTGTAAAAATAAAGCGAAATTCTTCTAACTGAGAAAGCTCTTTCTTTAATTCGACAAACGCATATAACGTAAAATGAGCAGCCGCAACAGACAGCTTACTGCCCTTTGTTATGTATTCTTTCAAGACATCTCCCACTAAACCCGTTTGTTTATTATCAATAATCCCTTTTGACATGTTTCAGTCTGAACTCCTTTATTAGAATGCCTATTCAACGTACTGAGACAGAAGACCATATCGTTATTTCAGCATAATTACATTATACTAAAACAACAACAAAAAATTTTGATGAATTTTGCCGAAAACTTGTGTGAACGTGAATATACACATTGCACCAATAAATAAAAAAGCTGACTACAATGGTTCTCCTTTCTCCACCTTGTAGTCAGCTTTCTGTAAACGAGTAATTCAAAAACTTAACTTTACCCCCGAGCACACCCAGCACTAGCAACAAGAGAGTTGGTAAAAAAACTCAAGGTTCCGTTCGCCAATGCTCCAGTATAACATCTCGTCTATTACCCGCGACATCCCGCTCCTTATTTGTTTTTTAAAAAACTCTTTTCCAGCAAACCGGGGGACAAATGAAAAGCAATGCACTTATTTTCAACGACATCGCAACCTAAAACTGAATTTACAAAATGGTTATATCATTTCTAACTGCAAATCATGCACCATATTTAAATTCCGTTCCTTTAAAGACGGAACCAGTTTCCCACAAACGCTTATATTTACTTTCAATTGTGGGAGAGCTTTAAAATGAATGGAGTGAATTTTTGCTTCATAATCCCCATCGTTCTCCATAAGCTGAAACATAAATTCACTATAAAAGGCTGGAATATATCCTAACTTACGCCCTTGGCTTGTTAATACAATCACTGCTTTCGGATCTTGTTCATTCTCTGGCTCTAGTTGAAACTGTACCTTTTCTCCGATTTTTAGCTGTTTAAGGATTTGTTCCCCTTCATAATATCTCCAGCCAGCAATATAAAAATCAAAGTCAAAGTGATTTCCGTACACATAAATAGGTGCTACAAACTCATATGAATCAGTCGCAAGCCTGCCGCCGGTAGCTCGCAATAAATCCATTTCCGTATAATCACTTGACAAGCCGTGCGTCCGCAAAATTTCTGGGAAATCAGGGCGGCGACGATCAGGCAAACGTCGTTCGAAAGGTCCGAATAGCCTGTCAGAAACGTATATTTTATCGATATCGCGAAACGCTAAATGTGGCTGATATCCGTTTTCTAATGCGTCTAATAATCCCCTTCTTTTTCTGCTTTTTTCATAATAAAATACATATTTGCCTTCGTGATGTACTAAATTCCCAATATGATATCGCTGGCGCGTACGTTCGTTTTGCCAAATAAGCCAAAGTACAAAAGGACGGGTCATTTATTTCACCTTCGTATGCCAATTTATTAGCCACTCTCTTCGATATTGTAATAATTTTAATACCCATTCTTTATAAACTTTACTCATTGCTTCTTCTGAAATTTCACTTAAAATGACAAGTATTTGCTTTTCATTTATTTGACTTATTCTTTCAACCATTTCTTTTGTTTCTTGTGGATATAATTGATAAATAAAATTTAATAACTCTCTATATTTTGGTTTCTTTTTGTCAGGCAACCCGATTAAAGAGTAGCTTCGGTTTGTAAAAGCTGTAAACATTCTTTGATCTTGAAACATTTTTAGGATACGCTCTTCCTGTAATTGATACCCTAATGATGCTCCGTTATCATATATAGGGGCAAGCTGATAACCTGATCGATAAACAATGATTCACCAATTGTCGCAGTGTCGATCTTGATTTGCAATTAGCGCATCGAATATGGGTATTTGAATAAAGTCTCTTTCAAGACTAAATTCGGATAATACTTTTATTATATTTGGAAAATCGTAATACTTTAAGCTGTATCTATCAAAATCTTCGGCAATGGTAAAAAATAAATCTCCGCCTTCATAAAATTCCTTATCATCATGGACAAAGTTTTCTGATAAAATGCCTAATATACCATTATAGACTGCTAAATCAGCTTTCATTGTTTTTAATCCCATTAGTTGTCCGATTTTCGAGGCTATAACTTCTGCCCAAGCTTCACCCGTATTCTCCTTAGGAATCTTAAATAAATACCGTTGTTTATCCAATGGGTTAATCAACCAAAACTTTTGTCTATATAGTTCCAGAAGCTTGCCTTTCTTCATCTTTTTCCCAATGACTAACATCGAACAAACTCATGAACATAATCCTCTTTCTTCAATTGAGCATTGATTAGAGAATCACTACATCAATCAAGACCACTGAAAGATTCGTCATATTTTTATTTTACTGTGCAAATATAATCATATCCTTTGTTATCCCTAAACAAGGAAAAATTCCGCTTTTTTTTTTAACTTTTTTCGCTTTCCGCTTCAATATCCTGTTCATCTGTAATCGAAAGTGACATATCCGAGTAGTCCTAACCATTTTTGCTCAAAAATCCATCTAAAAACACATTTTTCCCTCTATCATCTCATCCCATCACCTTCAATATCTCCTTAAACACAAACGCCGGCTGTTTTCTTAACTCATCGATTGGCAACGTTTTTCTTAAGTTCCCTTTCGTAATCACAAGCTGTCGGCCATCGAGTTGAATGGCGATATCTTTGATGCGATACGCTTCGATTTTCAATGCTTTGTCGAGATAACGGGCGTCAAGGTCGAAACGGATGCGATTGGATAGTCTGCGCAACATGCGCCATAATGTGACTTCTTCTTTTGATTTCATGAAAAGTTCTGGCAATTCTTTCGCATCTTTTAAGGTATTTAAGGTTGTCATCGTGTAGACAGAAATTCCATAGCCAACAGGTTTAATAATTTCTTTGAGAAAATGCCAGCTCTCGATTTCGAATTTGACATATTCTTCTGCACTGTTTTTCGGTAATTCGGTGATTTCATATCTTTTCACAAATTGGACGTCGGTTATTTTTCCGTAGCACGTCACACCGTTTGTCGGTGCAGCTCCTTTTTTCGGATAAAGTGCAACATATTTAGCTTCTTGCCAGCCTTTATTAAGACGTTTGACAGGGATGTGGTAAAATCGATGCTGAAGATGCGCCCGATAGTTTTCTTCTCTTGGGACCATACCGACAAGGACCTTTTCCTCAAGAGAAGATTGCCATTCCTCGATCGTTCCTCTTGGGAGGATTCCTTCCTTTTGTAATTCTTCAGGATTTTTTTCAATTAGTCGTTCGATCAGTTGTTCTACTAAGCGTGTGGCATTTGGTAAAAACGGCAAGCCGCCGATATTGACTTCATTGATGCTTTTATAAAGCTTGTGCTCTTGATAGCTGTCTTCATCCCACCAAGGAAATAAAACGTAAGCGCCAAAAGCGGTTCGTTCGTATGGTCCTTGGTGGCGGACAACTAGTGAATCTCGATAACGGTGCATCGTATTTATATCTTCTTCTGTTGGTCCTGGAAGCTGATAGTTTCGATGATAGCTGCTCCCTTCCATCGCAAAATCGATACGGTATTTTGCATCAAAAATATAATTGTATGTGTAATCTTTTCCCTTCTTTTCGATCAATAGCATTGTATCCGGGATTTGCGGGATGGTTGGTAATTTCCCTTCGTATTTTTGATACGTTAAAATAATTTTTTCACTCGTGTACGGATGTTTATATATTCGTGTAGCTGAAGCATTTTTCTCCAGGTTGACAAATAAACCGTTTCGATTGACACGAATAATATCCTGACTCACTAACTTGTATTTTTTATCTAAGATTTGTCCTAATTTCAAAAACGTCCAATATTCGTAAAGGGTCGCGACATCTTTAACGGACATTTGATACAGTTTTCCATTTAGCGCAAGACCTCTTGTCACTAATAAATAAATTTGAAAGGCATCGCGATAGCCAGGAGCCATTTGCAATACAAGGCTCATGACAGAGCGATCGAGTATTCCGATCGTTTTCCAAAAATAACTGTTTACTTTCTTTTCCAACTCTCTTTTCATATTTGAAAGCTTTTCGATTAGATCCTGATCAGGCTCAACCTCATAGCGCTTGTTTTTTGATTGTATTTTTTCTAGTAAATCCGCTAATTTATCGATTAATCGGTTCATCATCCATTTGACAAAACGATTTTCCAACGTATCAAACGTGAGATCTTTTTTGATTTTTAATCCGGAAACAGGCATGACGAGACGGTCATAGATCGCAATACCATTGGGCACATCTCGAAAAAGCTGCGGACGTTTCCGCAAATATTGTCTCCCTTTTTGATCAAGCCGGCCGAGCTGATCCCCTCTCGCTTTTACATGGGTAGTGACGAGCTGATGATGCGGCTGCCGTTCAATTTGGTTGATCGCTTGCAGAAAATCGTGAAAATGCGCTTCCATCAGGCGGAAAAACTCACTGCGTGACGGCGTGCCGTCGAGTTTTGCTTTCACCCGCTGATACGTTTTTTTGATAAAGTGAAAGGCGAGATTATAAATTTCATCGTTTACTTCTTGTAATAGTTTGAGATAATCTTCTTTGTAATTTAATTTCGTTGGAAAAATTTCAATTGTGACCTCTAACACAGTTTTGTTTTCATCTCTAATCTCAAAGGTTGATAGACCCACTTCATTTTGAAACTGGAGATTCCCCATTAACACATAAGATTTTCCGACCTTTACTTTGTCTACCGCTCTTCTTAAAGAAGGATGTTCATGATAAAAAGATAAGTCTGTATCGACTTTCGGAGAGACGATGACTTGGTAAATTCCGTTTTCAAAAAAGATTGGCCGATGATACGACCAGTCGACTAATGTTTGTTGATCCACATCAAATACTTTTATCTCTTGAATGCCTTCCCCATCGACCGAAAATTCCATTTGTTCGTGAATATCCATGTTTCGATATTGCTTCAAACCTTGATACCGCTCATGATAAGGCTTCCCTTTCATGACGAGTGTTAATAGTTCAGTTTCAATATGGACTAGCTCTACATCCTCATGAGCTAATCCAGAAGGATGTAAAGCCATCGTCCGTTAACCTCCTTAACATTTCTAAAATTTTGTCTGCACTTTTCGGATATTTGGCATAGGAAAAATTGGCTAGATCTTCGTAATTCTCATGTAATTCAACACCTGTACAAAACATATACAGCTGTTCCAATGCCCGTTGTACCCTCGTATCACTTCCAGAAATTCTTGGTAAGACTTTTTGAAGAAGACAGTGATCAAACGCATTTTTATATGTCATCAAATTTCCTTCTTCAGCATAGGCAAGGTAAAAACAAATTTCGTCCCGCACACGGTAACCAACATGAGCCCCAAGTGGCTGCAAGTACTGATTCACTTGTACAAGCTCATTCGTTGCTTGCTCAACGATATGTGGATACTCCTGATAAACATCTTTTAAATGCAAATATTTCGCAGAAAAAGCTTGATCCTTTAATGTAATTGGATGAACTTCCTCGAGCTCTTTTAAAAATTCAAGATGCGATAAGTTCACGCGATTAAACTCAATCGTATTTGCCCGGTCTAACACCTTTTTACTAAATGGATGAGTAGTTTCGTCCATATTAACCGTTCCGATGATATAAACGTTTGATGGAAAGGTGACCTCTCTTCTCGCTACCTCTTTGGAAAGAAGGTTCGAGGACACAATTTTTCCATTCTCCCACCTTCTACTTTCCATTACACTTAAAACATCGCTAAAGTAATACTCGACTCGCGCTAAATTCATTTCATCTAACAAAACAAAATATGGATATTCTGGATTTTGTTCCGCCTCGAGCACTACTTTCGTAAGCGGACCTGGTCGAAACTCTCCTTTAATGTCTTCATACCCTAACAAATCTGACCCATCGTTCCAATCGGGTCGAACAGGGATTAACGTAAATCTTCCATTTTTTTCGGTGGCTCCCACACTTTCTGCTAACCATTGAACAATTTTCGTTTTCCCAGTGCCTGAAATCCCCGAAAGAATGACAAACGGCTTTGTTTTTAATGATAAAAATAGATTGATCACTTCTTCTTTAGTGTAGTAAAAGCCTTTACTAGAAATATAGGAATGGATGTGGTGAGTGATTTGTTCGGATGTTAATGCTTTTTCTTCCTCTTGAATTGGAATGTTGATTATCTCTATGAGTTCTTTTGGGAAATGATTTTTAAATTTTCCTAAAAGTTTTCCTACAAATTCTTCTGATACTTCAAAAAAGTAGCCTTGTTTAACATTTCCGTTCCGATCAAATGGTCCGGTTTCATTCAAACGCCACTTTTCTGGAATCTCTTCTTTTTTAATAGGTGAGATTAAATCATAATATGTTAATCGAACAAGATTTCCTTCTTCATCCCAATTTCCAGAGGATATTTCCTTAGGCTTTGGAAGCTCTTCTGCTTCTCTTTCAACAATTCCAACTGCTTTAATTTCTCCTGCCGAATATGCAAATACAAGATCCCCTACTTTTGCATAAACGAGATTTCGATGATGTGCAAAAATGGTCCCACTTTTTGTTTGTTTTGGCGCCCACAAATAGCCGCCTTCTTTTTCCTCTTTATGTGTTTGACCTTGGTTAACCCACCAATATTTCAAACTTTTTCTCTCCTCATTTTGATTTATCCAATATAAATACCAATCCAATTCAATAAAATCAGCTGCATGTAAGGTTTCCTTCAAATGAGCGATATCTTTTTGGAAAGCTTCTAATGTGTCTGGTGAAAATCCTAGCTTTTTCAAGGCTTTAATAGATTGAGAATTATAGATGGCAAATTCATCTGGATGAAATACCATGACGAGACCTGTTGCAATATTTTCACCAAATCCCTTTATATCTAACAAATTTTTAACCTTCTCCAAAGGTGTTAGATCGGTTCTATTTAATATTTCAACAGCGTTATTGATTAACTTTTCTTTTTCTTGATCGGTCAATTTTAATTGAGCACCGAAAACTCTAGTTGCTGTGCCCCAGATAGAATTACCACGATATATTAATTGTTTCTTTTCTAATTGTTCGTTTAATTTCTTTAACGTATCTAAATCCTTGTTATGTATCATGTTAAATACGTTAACTTTCGAGTCATTTAAGACTGCATAACCGATATTCCAAACTTCCTCGTTAAATTGTTGTAAGGAAATTTTGTTTTTTCCATTTAATAGCTCTTTCAGCTGTTTCGCACGGTATCTTCTTAGCTTAATAAAAAAGCTGTGGAAAATATTTTGTTTAAAATCTTTAAAATTCAACAATTCATTTTCAGGATTTTGTTGGATTAAGTTCCATTCATCATCAACAATTCCCACGGCTTTCAACCAATTTAACAAATTCGTTGTTCGCTCTTTTGCGACGGAATCAACCTTGAGATTTTCTCCACGTGAGTTACGAACTATTAACTTTCCTAACTCAACAAGTATTGCTTTTTTCTCGTTTTTATCAACACTACTTAATAGTTTCAGAACCTCCAATACGGTTTTGTTGTAAGGATGTTTTACCATTTGTTTTTTTATCACTTCATATTTATCTTCCGAATTGATATATTCATGAAAAAGCGTTTCATTTTTTTCATTTTCATCATTTAGGAAGCCTAGTAGCCATAAATCTTGTCTCGCTCTTGATTTAAAATTGCTATCGGTTTGTTCACTTAATCTTTTAGGATCAAATATCCCATTTATCACTTCTTCTAAATAAGTAATCACTTTATGAAATTGTTCAGATGGTAAATCTTCGGTTGTAAATTCTTTTATTTGAATGGCAATTGAATTTTCTTTGATTGTTTTCGTGACAAAAGGAAGTTCATGAAAAAAGGCCATTAAAAAAGATGATCTTCCTTTTGTTTTTATAAAATCTTTTGAATTGGCGGTTCGTACCTTTATAAATTCATTCCAGCCAGTTCTTATAAAGTCAAAGGGGATATATTCCCAAGGCTTATCCTGTTCTCCATTATTAAATTTCTCTCTCGATTTTTCTGTTTCCACATAAAACCCATTTGAATCAACTTTTGTTATCCAATTTGGGTTGTTGGAGCTTAATGTGTAAATACAATCTATCTGTTTAGTGAGTTCAACTAAAAGTTTTTCTAGCATCTTTCCCACCACAATTCCAAAATTTCCTTTATTTATATTATCAAATTTTTTTGAAATAAAAAAACACATGCCTAAGTTGGAATGCATGTGTTGAAATGAAAAGGGAACAAATTTTCTAATTTAAGCCCTTCAAATTAATTTATCCTATTTTTGAGTTAAAGGAAATTCTCATTTAAACAATTATTTTAATTTCAAATAAGTCGGTAGATATCTTACCTTTCAGCAAATAAATAAACGCCCATCCATTCGGATAGACGCTTTTTTGACAGACTTTGACTACCTCAGCAAAATTGTTCACACTACAATCAAATCATGTTCGAAGCAAAATAATATGTCATCTATCCCATGTTTTGGTAGCAAAAATCTCCAAAGGATGTTTCAATTCCTCATAGTTAAGATAAAAACCAGCCCTTGTTCTCGCAGCTCGTTGTATTTTTCTTCTGTGTTTCAATTCCTCATAGACCCCCATGCCGTTTGATAACGGCACCAGCAGATGAT
>ERZ1673774.55-NODE-55-length-19005-cov-19.852190_pt1 | contig 19005 bp, 14 predicted proteins | sample MGYA00580186_ERZ1673774 | MGnify/ENA primary metagenome ERZ1673774 (study PRJEB41219, sample SAMN04549611) | soil metagenome | isolation source: soil | place: USA: New Mexico, Bitter Lake NWR | collected 2008-11-15 ... | reverse complement strand
ATTTGATTGTGGGGTATACCGCTTCAGCCATGGTTAATTGATTTTCACAGAAAAAGAGCAGGAATGAGGATAAAATTTTGACACGTAATCAAGTTGTCTTGCATGTAGTTGTGGATAAAGCCAATTCACCTATATTTTCAAAATGATCCTATCTTCTTTAAGTTTTCCTTCAAAAATATCTTCCTCAATTTCTGCTCGACGGTTTTTTATGAAATGACCTTGCCTTTGTTCACCTAACGTGTGCTAAAGATACCTTTACTATGAAAAGCCGATGGCAAGAGCATCTTCTGTGGTTGAAGCGATCACACTCTGTTTTAATAGACCTAATTTCAAAAGTTTTATAAATTTTCCATACAGATTGTCTATAGGATTAATTTACTATGGTAAAATATTACACGTAAATGTTGTTAGGTATTTTGGAGGTATCATTATGTCGAAAATTGTCAATGCTTTTCGAATGCTCCTTTTATTGAAATCACGAGGACGAATGCAAATTAAAGAATTAGCAGAAGAACTTGAATTAAGTGAAAGGGTTATTCGAGTTTATCGAGATCAATTAGAAATGGCTGGATTCCATATTCAGACAGCTAGGGGAAGATATGGAGGTTATGTTCTGCCGAAAAGCAATATTTTTGAATACTTGTCGCTTTCACCAAAAGAATTAGAAGCGTTAGTAAAGGCAAGTGAATATTTAAAAAATCATCCTACCTTTTTGCAATTCAATGATTTTGAAAGTGCCGTCATGAAGATTCAAAGTATTTCCAAACAGCAGATTCAGTCTTCGTCTGAATGGCAGCCAATTATTTTAGAGGAAAAAGCAAATGTCGATTGGAATCATGAAAAAGATAAGTATGAACAATTAAATTTTGCAATCGCGGCTCGCAGAAAAGTGAAAATTGTTTATGAGGCTTTAAATTCAGACCGCACTGAACGCATCATTCATCCTTACAAACTGATTCCGTATAAAAAATTTTGGTATTGCATTGCTTATTGTGAGCTGAGAAATGATTATCGTGATTTTAAATTAACTAGAATTCAAGATTATCAAATATATGAAGAAAGGTTTCAGCGTGATGAATCATTTCGGCTCGAAGACTATATAGGTAAAACGAGTATTTATGCTGATACCTATTTTGTTGAATTGCATGTAAAACCACCATTTTCCAAGATTTTAAGTGAAAAGATCTATTCAGAGGATCAAGAAATAGAGCAACAACAAGATGGATCCATCATTTTTCGGGCGACGATGTCCGGGTTGCCGGAATTAACTAGTTTTGTATTAAGCATGGGATCTGCAGTTCAGGTGCTCGGTCCGAATGAACTTCGCCAAAGCGTCGAGGAAGAAGTAGAAAAAATGTCAAAAAATTTTTTAAACTGACATATTAAGTTCCGGAATAGATGATAGGATGATGATAGAAAAGCTTGGAGGGAAAAGAAATGAGACTTCGATGCCAATTTGAGGTTGAAAGGCTACCCGTTGCCTATCGTATGATGTTTGTCAGTCTGATCAAGGAGAGCATAAAACGGTCAGCTCCGACATTGTATGAATCTTTGTATTTTTTTAACGGAAAACCTAGTAAGAACAGCAAACATTTTAGCACTGCATTATTTTTACCAAAGTATAAACTTATCGATGATGAATTCCATATCGAAGGCAAGATATCATTCTTGATCAGTACGCCTGACTATGAATTTTTTCTTCACCTTTATAATGGGTTGCAGCAGATACAAGAGTTTACTTATCAAACGTATACACTTCATCGGGGAAAAATTACACTTTTAGAAGAAAAACAAATAGATCAAATTCCTGTTTATTTTAAAACACTTTCTCCCATTTATATTCGTGATGCTCATAACAGATCAATCGCGCCATATGATCCTGCATTCGAGCGTGAGCTGAATTATATTGCTAATCTCCTATTGAAAAATTTTCGTGGGCACGGACTTAAACAGCCATTGCAAGTCTTAGAAAATCAACTAAAGAAAACTGTAGTTAAAGAAAAAATCAGAGAATTTGACCACGGGTATCTTTACTTCACTGCATATAAAGGAAATTTTTGTCTAAATGGAGACATCGATGATTTACGCTTGCTTTCCCAGCTTGGAATTGGGTTTCGCAGGAATCAATCGTTCGGCATGGTGGAGGTGATATAACTTGGAAATTTTTTTGCCTACGGGTGAATGGATGATTAATCAAGGTTTGGTTGGATTTGTACGGATTGCTAGGAAAGCCGGACATCAAATAGAAATGAAGCAGGACGGTATTTGTTTTGATAGCAGCATATTTAACACAATGGCTAAAGATTATTTTACATATTTTCTTGAAAAATTCAGTGTTGCTGATCGGGATGAAGCAAGGCTAAAAAAAATTTTAAGTCGGTGTCGGAAAGAAGAAACATTTAAAGAAGCGAAAAAAAAGCTTGATGAATCGTTAAAGAGAACATGGGATAAGGCAAAAAATTACTGTTCTGATACGGCTGAAGGAACTGAAATGTCTTTGTTGATTGAACAAATTAAGGGATATGATCAGTTCGAAGACATTGATCAAATAGAAAAAGAAGTTAACCGTTATCTCGACCTACTGAAAACTCCGTTTATTAATGAAAAACAAACAGTAAACTTTTTTAAACTTTCTATACTTCAACCTTATTTCGGTCAGAATAGTTTTCTCAATATTAGTTTAAATAAGTTGACGATTGAGGAACAAATTCAACGCATACATCAAGATTACATCGTTCCAATTTTGTGTGAACTAAAGCTTAAACAACTGCTTATGAATGCAGAGGATGAAAACCAACTATTAAGTTGGCTCAAAGAATGTCCCTATAAACCGATCAAAAATTTACATAAAACGTGGAAGAAAACATCTCTTGCTGACATTCGGGAAAACGAAAATGAACAGTTTTTATCATGCAGTTTTTTTGATGAATGGTATGCATTCGAACATTTAAATGAAGGTCATTTTGTTCCCTTACAGGTTAGTTCTTCAAATGCTTTGAATTATTTTTGGGATTTTGACAATGAAATGAAAATTCCTATTTCCAATCTTTCCAAATTTATATTGTTTTGTGCGCCTGCCGGAGCGGCACTTTCACCAAACGGAAACCAATCAAGCTTTGTGCAAATCGATGGGAGTATGAATAAACTTTTTGAAGTAAATGAACGTTATGCATTATTGCGCGAAGAAGAGAACCCTTTAAACGAAATTATTTTTGATTTAGTTACAGAATTGAAGGAAAAGGGAAATGCGAATCATCGAAATTATCTTTTTATTGATTATTCATCCGATTATCGGTCGAGAAAGACGATATTGAATTATTTTGATTTACCCCGTTCATTAAGTCGTTTCTTCGTGAATGAGCACGAACTATTGAAAAGGATGCATTATTCTTTGCGCAATGCGCTTGCATATGACTTTTTAACAAGGCGCGATGCAAAATGGAGGATTTTCAATGTACTCCGCCAATGCATCGAGAAAAAATATTCATCATTAGATGCTCAGACGGCAGTAGTTGTCCGTCATTTATACCAAAAATATTTGGAAGGAGATGGAGATGTGAAGATCGATTCGAAAACTGAAAGCAAAAGTATCTGGTTTTTATACAACTGTGGACGTGAAGTTCGGCAAAAATACGTGGAAAAAGGACAAGAACCGAAAGTTCAGGGAATTGCTTACCGATTGTTAAATGCAACAAAAGCGAACAATAAAAAGACTTTTATGGATTCTTTAATTCGCGTGTATATGTCTTTGGAGTTGCCAATGCCCTCTCTCTTTTTACAAGTGCTGCACGAAGAAAAGCTTGATTTTGCGACTGTTGCTAATGCGTTTATCGCAGGCTTGGTATCCCAACCTAATGACAAACAACCTGAAGGAGGAAATGAATAATGAGAAAGGCTTTATCATTTACAGTAATATTTCAAGGGAATTCATTAAATTATGGGGAAGGTATCGCCAATATTTCTGAATTAAAAAAATTCCACCGCGGGAATGGTGATGTTCATACATTTGCCTCTCGCCAAAGTCTCCGCTACGACATCGTCCGCCTTGGTAATCAACTTTTTAACTGGAATTTAGATGTTGTAGACAAATCGAAAGGAGTTATTCAATTTAAAGACGAATGCACCATCAAAGATTCAGTTGAAATGGATTTATTTGGATATATGAAAACAAAGGCGAAATCAGGCGCAGAGAGAAGATCTGCAGCTGTTCGCATTAGTCATGCGATTTCACTCGAACCTTTTCGAAGCGATCTTGAATTTTTAACAAATATGGGCCTCGCTAATCGAATTGGAACAGACGCGAATTTAGCAAATTTAGAGCAGCATCAAAGCCTTTATACGTATACGGTAACCATAGATTTTGCTCGTATCGGAGTGGACGGAAAGATTGAACTGCCGAATGAAGAACGTGCTGCCCGTATCAAACAACTTTTGACAATCATTAAAATATTAAATCGTGAAATTAAAGGAAGACAAGAGAATCTTGCACCTCTATTTATTATTGGAGGGGTATACAGTGTTGCTAATCCATTTTTCCTTGGGAGAGTGTCGTTAAAACAAGGAAATCAATACGAACTCAATACGGGAAAAATTGCATCAGTGCTTGAACAAACGATACTTGGAGAAAAGGTGGCAGATCGTACTAATATCGGGCTAGTACGTGGAGTTTTCGATAATGAAAGTGAAATTGAAACACTCGGGAATATCGTGACAATTGAGCAGTTTTTTACAATTCTTGAACAAGAAATTGACGAATATTTTGGTGATAAATGATGCAAGTACTACGACTAAAAATGTTTCAAGAAACTGCCTGTTATACAAAACCGTTTGCTTTGAAAGTAGGAGAAACATATCCGCTTCCTCCATACTCAACAGTAAAGGGCATGATACATGAAGTGTTAAAAGCCAATGAACTGATTCCATTTCGTTTGAGCATCCAAGGTGATTATGAAACAAGAGTTGTAGATTATAAAAAAAGTTATTTTATAAAAGATAGAAAAAGTAAAGAATTTCCTATAATTTTGGACGGGCTTTCAGGAATTGATTATTCCTATACTTCCATGACAGCGGTGCCGCTTTATATGCATCTTTTGTACAATGTTCAGTTAGTAATACATATCGCTGCAGAGGACGAAATTTTGCAAAAAATTTATAAAGCTTTTTATAGTTATGACGGTCATATCAGCCTTGGACGCCATGAAGATCTCGTGCGTATGGATGAGATAAGATTTATTGAGCTGATAACAGTTGATGAAAGTGACTTAGCTCATTCGATGTATATCCCGAAAAAGATCATTGCAGAGGATGACCTAACGGGTATCCCTTATCGCCTAAATTGGACTTATACAATTAAAAAGGGAGTTCGTGATTGGGTGAAAATCCCAACATTATATGTTGCACAGGGTGAAAAAATTTACAGTGAATTGTTTTATGAACCAATTCATTTTGATGAAGAAGGATATACTGTCTTCTTTAATTAAGCTTTTGTCTATGGACAAAAGCTCTTTTCTTACAGATATAAGGGAGGGAATCAACATTGTGCATCATTTATGCAAAATCAAATCCCGTTGAATCCTTGAAGGAGCACACAGACGAATTATTGAGACAATATGAAAAATTACGTAATGCATATGGCATTTACATACAGAATGAAAGAGTTTGGGAGCTTTTAAAAATTGCCATTCACTATCATGATGCTGGAAAGGTGTATGGACCCTTTCAGCAACGCATTTCAGATGTGATCGGCATTCCTTATAAGGCAAAAACTGAAGCACAAAAATATTTGCCGCACAATTATTTATCTCCATTTTTTCTTCCCTTGGAGAAGCTTTCACTTACTCGTTTTGAACGAAAGGTGCTTATCCAAGCAATTGCTTATCATCATGAACGTGACCATGAGTTAAATTTTGAAGAACTTCGAGAAGCAATTGAACTGGACTTAGTGAAGAAACAAGATCTAGTTCGAAGCCATCTTGAAATTCCTGTTCCGGATCAAATTAAATTGTCCAATCGAGTTTTTAGAGAAATGGAAAAAAGAATTGTCTACGATGAGGAAAAAATAGATGAATATTTATTTTATGTCTTAGTGAAAGGTCTTCTTCATCGAATAGATCATGCGGCCTCTGGGCATATCGATATTGAAGTAGGGATAGAAGAAAATATCGGTGAACGAGCAGTACAATTTATCCTAGAGAAAGGGTCTTCATTAAGAGATGTTCAATTATTTGCGAAGGAGCAACAAGGAAAAAATGCAATTATTGTAGCACAGACGGGAATGGGAAAAACAGAGGCAGCTTTATTATGGATCGGTAATCAAAAAGCATTTTTTACATTGCCTCTTCGAGTCAGTATCAATGCACTATTTGATAGGGTATTTGAACAAATGGGATTCGAGCAAGCCGGACTTCTGCATTCGACAAGCAGCAACTATCTTGATGAAACAGGAAAAGAAAATTGGGAGGTCATCTATGATCAGTCGAAAAATTTTGCTTCAAAATTGCTTTTTACTACGATTGATCAAATTTTAAAATTTCCTTTTAAATATAGAGGATATGAAAAGCTGTATGCAACCATGGCTTATTCGGTAGTTGTCATCGATGAAATCCAGGCTTATGAACCGAAAATTGTAGCGGTATTAATTAAAGCTTTAGAAATGATTAAACAAATTGGTGGAAGGTTTCTAATTATGACAGCGACACTCCCGACTTTATATGTAGAAGCACTTGAAAGTCGTGGAGTAATAAAAAAAGAAGATTACGTATTTCAAACTTTTGTGAATGACGATATTCGTCATCGTATTGCCATATATGATCAACCAATGAGCGATTACTATGAAAGGATCGCTGAAAGTGGGAAGAAGAAAAAAGTATTAGTTATTGTAAATACCGTTAAGCAAGCTGTGGAAGTTTATTCGAAATTGTGTAAACTTACTGATCAAGTATCGCTTCTGCACTCCATGTTTATTCAGGAAGATCGCAGCATTCTTGAAGAAGCCATTAAAGCATTTGACAAAGATCGAAATCAATCAGGCATTTGGGTGACGACTCAGCTTGTTGAAGCATCTATTGATATCGATTTTGATGAGCTTTATACAGAAGTAGCAACATTGGATAGCTTGTTTCAACGATTTGGCAGATGTTATCGAAGACGCTTGCTTGATCACGACAATCCAAACATTTTTATTTTTACTAAAGATGCTTCAGGTATCGGCTATATTTATGATCAAGAAATTGTTTTAAAAAGTATTGAGGCGCTTTCGTTATTTCATGAAAAGGTGATAAAAGAAAAGGAAAAAGTAGAGCTGGTTGCTAATCTTTATAAGCGGGAGTCATTAAAAAATACAAAATTTTTAAAGGAATTTGATCATGCAATGAGGGCGATTGATTCGATTACTGACCATGAATTAACGAACAAAGAAGCACAAAATATACTCCGTGACATCCAGGCTGTTCTTGCGATTCCGAGAAAAATATTTGATGAATATGAGTACCTCTTTGACCAGTTAGCTCAATGTGAAGATCGTTATGAACGCATGAAACTGCGGAAAGAAATTGAGCGAAAAACGGTGTCCATTACCAAAGCCCGAGCAAGAGGTAATACATCACCGATTTTAAAGACGTATCGATCATCTAACGGTAAAGAATATCCATTACTGCCATATATCGAAATATTAGACTTAGATTATGATTTTGACAAAAAAACAAAAAAAGGTACTGGAGTTTCGCTTACTCCTTCTTTATCCCCTTTTGTATAAAGAGGTGTCATTTGTGCGGCTAGATATTCAAGGGATAAAAGTACACTATTATTTTGTTTGTAAAAGGAAGCTGTGGTTGTTTTCAAAAGGTATACAACTTGAGAGTGAGCATGAAAAAGTCGCCATCGGTCAATTGCTTCATGAGCATTCCTATAAAAGAGTACAAATGAAAGAGAAAATGGTAGATGATGTCATAAAACTTGATTTAGTAGATGATGATTATGTCAGGGAAGTCAAAATGTCTAGCAAAATGGAAAAAGCTGATCGGATGCAACTTTTGTATTACTTATATTATTTAAAGCAGATGGGCATTGAAAAAAAAGGAAGCTTCATTACCCAAAGGAAAAACGAACGGAAGAAATTGAATTAACATCAGAGAATGAGGTGGAAATAGAAAAATTAATAAAAGCGATCAATGCTATTCAATATCAGCCGACAGCCCCGAAAGTAAAGAGACTTCCATACTGTTCATCATGTGCTTACTATTCTTTTTGTTTTGCTCAAGAGGAGTGAGTGAGTTGCAAGATTTTTATGTGTTTTCAAATGGACAATTAAAACGACAGGATAATACTATTTATTTTATCGATGGTGAAGGAAAGAAAAAATCCCTTCCTGTTGATAAAGTAGAAAATCTTCACTTATTCGGAGAAACACAATTTAATAGCAGCTTTTTAAACTTATTGAATCAATATGATATTAATCTACATATATACAATTATTATGGTTTTTATGCTGGTTCATATGTTCCAAGAGAAAAAAAGGTTTCCGGTTTCGTATTAGTTAAACAGGCTGAACATTATTTGAAAGAAGAAAAAAGACTGGATATTGCCCGTTCTTTTATAGAGAGTGCGTCATTTCATATATTGCGGAATTTAAAATCTCATAAAGAAAAGACGACAGATACAATTCGCATAATAACTGAAGAACGAAAAAAATTGGAAAATGCCAATAGTGTTCAAGAAATAATGGGAATTGAAGGCCGAATTCGAAATTGTTATTATCAATCATTTTCACAATTTTTACGTCCTGAGTTCTCTATGGAAAAAAGAGAGAAGCGTCCGCCAACCAGTCCGATAAATGCCTTACTTTCTTTTGGGAATAGTTTAATGTATACGACAGTGTTGACGGAAATATATAAAACACAGTTAAACCCTACGATCAGCTATTTGCATGAACCTTCAGTTAAACGATTTTCTTTAAGCTTGGACATTGCAGAAATTTTTAAACCCCTTATCGTAGAACCGCTAATTTTTTCGCTGATTAATAACCGTCGAATTACACCAAAGCAATTTTCATATGAACATGGCTTCTGTTTATTAAATGAAGAAGGGCGCAAACGGTTTATTGAAAGTTGGGAAAAGAAAATGCAAACTTCTATAAAACATCGAAAGTTGAAGCGTCAAGTAACGTATCGATATTTAATCCGATTGGAATGCTATAAGCTGATCAAGCATGTAATCGGTGACGAAAAATACAAGCCTTTGAAAGCGTGGTGGTAAGTGTGTTTGTCATAATAACGTACGATGTTGGAGAGAAAAGAGTAAATAAAGTTCGAAAAAAATTAAAAGAGTACCTTTATTGGACGCAAAATTCTGTATTCGAAGGGGAAATCACTTTAAGCAGCCTTGCCAAATGCATGTCAGAGCTTGAGGCGATTATTAACAAAAACGAAGATTCGATTTATGTTTATGAAGTGAAAAACCCGCGGAACATAAAAAAGAAAGTGTATGGGCAGGAAAAAAGTTTTGAGACTTTATTCCTTTAATGAAAAAAGCAGTATAATTGATTGTGCCGATTTTTTAAAAATTCAGTAATATGTGATAGTGATTACGAGAATAATGTTGTTATAATAGATTGTATTGATTGACATAGGGTACTAGTGTTTCCAATCTTTTTTTGGGAAGGTTAGTATACATTCATTATTTTAATGAACTCAATTTATGATGATGCATGAAATGGGCTGCTGACGGCTAGTATGTATTTGTAATTTTAATGAAAAAGGCTGAAATGAGACTTGTTTTCGTAGGGATATGGATCAAGATTGGAAGAGTAGCAAGGATAGACAAATATTCTTAGCCTAAGGAATGTTGTTTTTGTCAACAAGTATCAACATTATCTCAATGTTGAAGGCAAAAATCAATATTTGCAGCAAACCTATTATATGAAAAAAGTGATGAAACCTTCGATGAATTCTAGGTTTCAAAGCTTTTTTTCATAGATCTCAAAACACGATTTAACCTTTACTGCAAACTGCACAAATACTTGATCTCGCAAGTTTATAAAAAAGCTTGATACTATCGTTATTTTGGCATTTTTGTTTGGGGGTTTTATCTGAACTAAGTGGGATATAAACCTTGAATCTGGATCAATAATTTGCTGCACATCTTCGTTTTATCTGAACTAAGTGGGATATAAACCTGATATAATAGCCGGTATTTTCGTTTCAATCCATTGTTTTATCTGAACTAAGTGGGATATAAACTACAATTATTGGGTTATCAAGTTAGGAGAAAATTTGTTTTATCTGAACTAAGTGGGATATAAACTAAATCGTATCTCCGACAACTCGCGCGTAATCTCTGTTTTATCTGAACTAAGTGGGATATAAACGACAACTATAAATCTATGAAAAATGACGAAAGGGAGGTTTTATCTGAACTAAGTGGGATATAAACTGACTTCGACTGTCAGACGATTCCCTTTTCCTTGCGTTTTATCTGAACTAAGTGGGATATAAACTAGTACAAACGACGGGCGTAAGGCGTCACCCATGCAAGTTTTATCTGAACTAAGTGGGATATAAACATGTCCGCAAACAAGCCGGAAAAGTAGGAGGTATGAAGGTTTTATCTGAACTAAGTGGGATATAAACACAGTTGATTGTTGCGGGAATGGCTGGGCTTGTAGAGTTTTATCTGAACTAAGTGGGATATAAACCGCTTTTTGAATTCTGCGTGATGTGTTTTGTAGTGACGTTTTATCTGAACTAAGTGGGATATAAACTGAAGAATTCGCAGACTGCTTGCATTTCCTATTATCGTTTTATCTGAACTAAGTGGGATATAAACCGTTTACCACTATACGAGGTTGACGCAACAACGGAAGTTTTATCTGAACTAAGTGGGATATAAACAGTGTTGCAAAAGCGAATAAGGAAATGCGTTCAGTGTTTTATCTGAACTAAGTGGGATATAAACAATGCAATTCACGAGTTATTAAAACGAGAAAAATTGTTTTATCTGAACTAAGTGGGATATAAACTACTATGAATATAAGATTAAACAGTCATTACAATCGTTTTATCTGAACTAAGTGGGATATAAATAACAAAAGGTAAGCAAGGCAAGGAACAAAAAGAACGTTTTATCTGAACTAAGTGGGATATAAATCTTGAGCCACGTTTTAAGATGCCTGAAGGAAGTGGAGTTTTATCTGAACTAAGTGGGATATAAATATCTATATTAGAGTTGAAAAAGTTCGGGTTTCCAGAGTTTTATCTGAACTAAGTGGGATATAAATAAAGAAGCGGCAAATACGCTTAAGGAGCTTGGCGTAGTTTTATCTGAACTAAGTGGGATATAAATCTAGAGGGAGAAACAGATGGTTCGCCGCAAACATCGTTTTATCTGAACTAAGTGGGATATAAATCGGCTTTTTTTATTCGGTAGCAAGTGCCGGGAGAGGTTTTATCTGAACTAAGTGGGATATAAATCAGGATGAAACAGATTGGAATAACCGACAGATCGAGTTTTATCTGAACTAAGTGGGATATAAATTGTACTTGCAGAACAAACAGCACTTTTGAAGAGCGTGTTTTATCTGAACTAAGTGGGATATAAATTTTCTTCGATATGCCTCTTCCAATTCATCTAGTTCACGTTTTATCTGAACTAAGTGGGATATAAATTAAACATAACGTTCATTGACCTTCACTCTCACCCAAGTTTTATCTGAACTAAGTGGGATATAAATAAAGTTATTTTTGCAGAGTCAGTACAGGCTTCTGAGTTTTATCTGAACTAAGTGGGATATAAATAATCATGGGCGCGCTCGATATTCATTCCCCTTCCCGTGTTTTATCTGAACTAAGTGGGATATAAATTGCACGTCTTCCGGTGCCGGCGTCCAGTCGGTGGCACGGTTTTATCTGAACTAAGTGGGATATAAATTCTAAAAACAATGCAAAAATTGAAATTAACAATGAGTTTTATCTGAACTAAGTGGGATATAAATAGAAGAGGAAGTGTTGACCATTCAACTGCAGGTGGGGTTTTATCTGAACTAAGTGGGATATAAATTAGTACACTTTATCGTAAATTGAATGCCTCAACTCTGTTTTATCTGAACTAAGTGGGATATAAATTTTTTATATATTCGGGATAACAACTACGGGAGGTTGGTTTTATCTGAACTAAGTGGGATATAAATATCGAAAAGGTTGTCGAATATAGGCGCGAATAATTCGTTTTATCTGAACTAAGTGGGATATAAATTACGCGAAGTATGAGCGTGTTTTTTATTCGGATTGCGTTTTATCTGAACTAAGTGGGATATAAATTATGCGTTTGTTGCGTGAATTAGAGCAGTTAGAACGTTTTATCTGAACTAAGTGGGATATAAATCGTGGAATTAAATTCACAAATGCATCAGTTGCTGGTTTTATCTGAACTAAGTGGGATATAAATTTTACAGGCGTATGGAAGATACAGCCTTGTACTTGCGTTTTATCTGAACTAAGTGGGATATAAAGATTAATCTTCTAAGAAAAGAAATGTCTGATCAGTGTGAGTTTTATCTAAACTAAGTGGGATATAAATAAGTCTGTGCGGTCGAATATCTCCGTTATCTTTAAGTTTTATCTAAACTAAGTGGGATATAAAGTCCAAACGAATCCATTCTTACGACAAAACGCCTGTGATTTTATCTAAAATAAGTGGGATATAAAGTTTTTCCACTAGAACCGAAATAAAAAGTAGATTTGTTTTATCACTAAGTTGGATATAAATAAGGGGAACTTGAACGTATTCGGACAGGCTGGAAATGGTTGTATCAAAACTAAGTGGGATATCAAACCGCTAAGGCTAATTTAAGCGTTAATCATTTCATAAGCAGGCAACACGAATATAACGGAAAAGCTGGAGAAGAACAGTGCCTGCTTTCTTAATTTTTGTTTTATACTAGCTTGTATCAATGATGGTTTCCGTCTTCAAAGGACGGGTCAGTGCTTACTCTTTCTCATAAATCATTTGTACAAATGTGTGATTCTTTTTAATGAAAATATTTTTATAAAGGTTTAAAATGAAACATATACTAGTGCTTTTGTCATAATGCAAGAGAAATTAGCATTGCATGAATCAGAGGCTGGTTTAGGGGGAGTTTCCAATGGCTTGTAAAAGCGGTGAGACGATAATGAATATAAGCTTCTAAAGGTAAAATATTTTATCTATTTGGTTAGCATTCGGCTTGCTTCTTATTCGTGATGCCATTCGGAAAGATTTTATATTGCATTTTTCCCGAAATGGTTGTTTTTATATTTTAGTCGGTGCTAAAAATAGAAAGATTTTTGGTTATGCGGCAGCTTAAGTGCTTTCTGGTTTACCTGTTTTCTTTTTAGTATTTTCCGGCTCTTTTGCAACAGGTATATTCAAATAGCTTCCTACTTTGCCGCTTTCATTTTAGTGATTTCATACGTTCTTTGCCGATGTGTAACCTCCAACTAGAAAAAGAAAAAAAGTTACATAAGAAGGTACGAGGGGGATTATTATGATACGGATGTATAAAAATTTAAATATTGGCTGGAAATATTCAATTGGTTTGAGATCGTAACAGTGGGATTATTTATTATAGCGTCTATTATTATAGGAAACCAATTTTTTCAAATAAAAAACAACATTGAACAAATTGACCGTAGAGGAGAAAAGGCTGTACATATAACAGAAATGGCTTCGCTTTTCAGAACTGCTGACATTCGAGTGGCCGATTATATAAATACAATGGATGAAAAAAACTTGCAAGAGTTTAATGATCGTATGCAGGAGTATGAAGACAAAAAGAAGGGAATAGAGTCTCAACTGGAGACTAAAAATCAACGGGATTTATTAGCAAAGATTGAAACAAACAAGGAAATGATTAATGATCTGTTTTTAAACGAGCTAGTTCCGGCTTTGAAGGGTGGAAACAAGGAAGAAATCGGCAAGTTAAGAGAACAAATCGCTGAATTGCGTACAGAAACAGTTGCTCAGCTAGATCAATTGACAAAGGCTGTAGAGGAAGAACGCATTGTAGCTGTCAATCAAACATTCAATGTTATGCAGCACAGCCTACTCATATTGGTTTTATCTGTCCTTTTATCAATCGTTCTTGGGGTAACAGTGGTTTTCCTTATTACACGGACGATAAGGAAAAATTTACTTGTAGCAGTAAAAATGGCGAATCAAATCGCAGACGGGAACCTGCAAGGTCATGCAGTCATTTATGACGGTAAAGACGAAATCGGCCAATTAATCAATGCTATGAATAAAATGAAAGGAAACTTGCATCAGATTATTGGACATATGACAAATGTTTCAGGCAATTTAAGCAAACAAAGCAGAACGCTGTCACAATATTCCGAAGAGGTTCAGCAAGGCAGCCAACAGATTGCTTCTACCATGCAGGAATTATCAAGCGGTGCTGAAGAACAAGCGAACTCTGCATCAGAGCTATTAGAACAGATGAATGAATTTGAATCGATCGTAACAAATGTATTAAAAAATCAACAAGAAGTGCAGACGTTTTCAGACTCCATGCTTACGCTGACGGAGGATGGCAGTCAGGCAATGATAAAATCAATCGAAAAAATGGAATCAATTGATGCGAAAATTCAAGGTTCACTCGCAATGGTAAAAGGGTTAGATACAAAAACAAACGATATTGCCAAATTAATTAACGTCATCCAAGAAATTGCCGATCAAACCAACCTTTTAGCGTTGAATGCTGCGATTGAGGCTGCGAGAGCAGGAGAACATGGAAAGGGTTTTGCAGTTGTCGCTGATGAAGTGCGCAAGCTTGCAGAACAGGTAGCTTCCTCTGTTTCGGAAATTACTTCTATCATTCAAGGCATTCAAACTGAATCTAAAAATGTTGTTATTTCATTGGAGGATGGCTATAGAAACGTAGCAGAAGGTACGGAAACTATTTCCAAAACAGGTGATATCTTTAATGAGCTAAAAGAGACCATTAAAAAAGTCTCGCATAAAATTCGCGGTATGTCAGAATCGATTAACAGTGTTCTTGACAATACGAAAAAAATGGGAGAATCCATTGAAAGTATTGCGTCTGTATCAGAAGAATCTGCAGCTGGAATAGAAGAGGTGACAGCTACTGCTGAACAGTCTAATTCTTCTATGAAGGAAGTAGCAAATTCAGCAAAACATTTGGATAAAGAAGCAATGGATTTTGATCGATTAATACAGCAGTTTAAAATTTAGTTAGTTTTTGAGATTGTATGTAACACACGTCTATTTTAAAAAATGAGGGCCATTTCAAACTTTGATAAATGTAAGTTTGAAATGGCTTTTTGTAATGCGTTTTGAAATAAATTTTTTAAGTTTCAAAATAATAATGACGGTGAAGTCCACAGCCTGGATTAAACTGCGCATTGCAGTTCGGGCATTGATATGCACTGTGCAAATACTCATTAATAGTCAATTCTTTCCCGCAATGGCCGCATAAAATCGCCTTCTCATCAAACAAGGCTTTGGGCCAAACTTGTGGATTTCCGCATCCCTCTTCCTCATGGCATTTATGACATGGATAATAAGTCTGGCAGCAATAAAATTTGATTGCAATAATATCCACATCTTTATGGTAATGCTTGCAACGAGATTGTCTGTCGACGACTTTACCTTTCACTTCTATTCCATTTATGTGCATTGGATTTTCACCCCAGTTCAAAACGTCTTTATCATGTGCCACAAACAGAACGAAAAATCGTCATTTTTTTATATAAAAGTATAGCATAACTGTTTCTTTCAATTGTGCTTGGTTGTGATGACTTTGGGGGCTGTCTTAGAAAGTCAAATCGCCATTGAAAACAAAAAATCATAAACACCGATATATCAACGCTTCTAAAACATTAATGGGGGCGTCAATAAGCCGATTTTCTAAAAATAGATCAGTCTTTTCTTGATGATTTTGTGATATTGAGCAAAAACGATTATTTTAATGGCGCACAATATGGGCTTAGGGCATGCCGCAAAAGGACAAAGGTGCAGTTCGAAATTTGGGAAGCGATGAGGTTCAAGCGAAATTCATAAAAGTGCAAGATTTAAAGCAGGTACCTAAATTGTTTCCTATGAAATGGAATAAAGAAAATACTGTATGCAAAATTGTTTAAAGAAGGCTTGAAACGGGCAGGATTACATATTAAAATTCCTCTTTTTTAGGAATAACAGAACTGCTAAACATAAAAAAAACAGTTTGTTTACCTTATCCCTTATTTTCGTCTTAAAATACAAAGCTTTGTTTGCGTGTTACATAATAATAGTATATAATAGTATTAAGTAACGTGGATTAAGGGGAATAACTATATGGAATATGTTGAAGCTCTAAGAGATATAAAACAAATCAATGCCATGAAAAGATATTTAAAAAAGCATTCAGAGCGAGATTATGTACTCTTTGTGTTTGGCATCAATACCGGTTTAAAGATCACAGAAATATTGGAAATAAAAGTAGGAGATGTTTTGGGGGATGACGGCTACATAAAGGATTTTTATCTGCTTCCACATAAAGAATCTAAAACGACTAAGGAAGTGTATCTCAACCAAAAAGTAAAAAGGGCGATTCTCCACTATATCCAATCGAGACAATTGAACCGCGAAGATTATTTATTCCAGTCCGCGAAAACGAAAAAGCCCATCACGCGTCAACAGGCTTACCGCATTATCCATCGTGCCGCAGAAGCGGTCGGCATACAAGGGAAAATTGGAACGAACTCTATGCGTAAAACCTTTGGATTTCATGCCTATAAACGAGGAGTCGCCATTTCTTTGCTTCAGAAATATTTTCACCATTCGTCTCCTTCTGAAACACTCAAATATCTAGGAATTTCGAAAGATGAAAAAATTAGAACGGAAATTGATGTAAACCTTTAATATTCAACAACCTTAATCCATTCATTTAAAACATTTATAAGGAGGAATTTTTACATGAATATTAGAGAAAGTGAACTTCCGGGAATTGGATATAAGTTTGAAATTATTACAAAGAACCAAGATAAGCTTGTTATTGTCATCCATGATGATGGACGGAGAGAAATTTATCATTTTGATTCAGATGATCATGATGAGGTTTTAAGTACTGCCACATTTGATGACTCAGAAGCAAGACAAATTGCTGGAATTTTAGGCGGAATGGCATATAAACCTAAAGCATTAGAAACCGTTGACTTTGCGTTTGATGATTTAATTATTGAATGGTATCAAGTAGAACCTGGTGCACCAGTTGTGAATAAAACGATCGGTGAGATTGATATAAGAAACAATTATGGAGTTACGGTCATTGCTATTAAGAAAAAAAAGACAAAGAAGACACACAACCCAGGTCCGGATACGGTGATTGAGGCAGGCGATACATTAGTAATTTCAGGAGAACGAAACCAACTAAAACAACTAGTTAACAACTTATTATCGAACAAAGGAAAGGAGTGAGGTTTATAGATGGATCATTTAGTCTTTGAAGTTGGTACAGCACTTGTCCTTGTTGCAATTGCAGCTATTATCGCAAATAAGCTTAAATTTTCCATTATCCCTTTCCTGATTGTCCTAGGTATGCTTGTTGGCCCGCATGCCCCAACGATTGGGATTATCGACTTAACCTTTATTGAAAGTAAAGAAATTATCCAATTTTTAGGACGCATTGGTGTTCTGTTTTTGCTTTTTTATTTAGGTTTGGAATTTTCTGTTGGAAAATTGATGAAATCAGGCCGAAATATTGTGGTAGGCGGGAGTCTTTATGTAGCAATCAATTTTGTTTTAGGCCTTTTATATGGATTTATCGTCGGGATGCCATGGATGGAGACTCTTATTATTGCTGGGCTTGTCAGCGTGTCTTCCAGTGCAATCGTCGCCAAAGTCCTTGTTGATTTAAAAAGAACAGCAAATCCAGAAACAGAGTTAATCCTTGGGATCATCTTATTTGACGACATTTTTCTTGCTTTATTTTTAACCACAATGTCAGGTGTCTTGCTTGCCGGCTCTACTTCTGTCCTCGGTATCATTACCTCTGTTCTTATTTCGGTTGGCTATATGCTGCTGTTTTTTTTCATTGCACGAAAAGGTTCGCCTTTATTAAATAAATGGTTGAATATTAAATCTGACGAAATTTTCATTATTGTTATATTTGCTACATTGTTTTTTGTTGCTGGGTTTTCAGAAACCCTTCATGTTGCAGAAGCGATTGGCGCATTGCTGTTAGGTCTAGTTTTTTCAGAAACTGACTATCGAGACCGCATTGAACATATGGTAGTTCCGTTTAGAGATTTCTTTGGCGCAATCTTCTTTTTCAGCTTTGGATTGAGTATTGATCCATCAACATTAGCTGGTGCGATCTGGTTAGCTTTAGGCGCTGCCGCACTCACAATTGCTGGGAACTTTGTAGCTGGTATGATTTCGGGGAGGAAAGCGGGGCTATCCCATAAAGCTTCTACCAATATTGGTTTAACCATTATGGCTCGTGGAGAATTTTCGATCATTGTTGCAAATTTAGGGATTACAGCAGGATTAAATCCCATTTTAACTCCTTTTACTGCCCTTTATGTTCTTATTTTAGCGATCGTAGGACCGCTACTTGCGAAAGAAAGCAAAAATATTTACAAGTTTTTAAATAAGATTTTCAAATGGAATAACACACCGGAAAAGAAAAAAATAAAAGTCCCAGGCGAGTAGCTCGCCAATGGGAAATTTTAAGCTCAATGAACATTATTATACACCAAAAACATCTCTCAAGAAATATAGAAATAAAACGCGAAAAATGTACGTAAGCTGTTTTCAAAAATTTATTGAAAATGCGGGTTTTCTCCTTAAAACAGAAAACCTGCACTCCTTGTAAACTATTACTTTGCGTACAAAATTTCGCATTTTTTGTTTGCGTTTCTTTAACGTATGGATCGAAGCGGCTGAACAGAATGTGCATTTGCTTGTTGACAGTTTCGCTACTTGAACTACCACTAGGCTAAAGCCGTAGTGGATTCCTAAGTACAGAGTTCTACC
>ERZ1673774.42-NODE-42-length-25177-cov-19.109665_pt1 | contig 25177 bp, 29 predicted proteins | sample MGYA00580186_ERZ1673774 | MGnify/ENA primary metagenome ERZ1673774 (study PRJEB41219, sample SAMN04549611) | soil metagenome | isolation source: soil | place: USA: New Mexico, Bitter Lake NWR | collected 2008-11-15 ... | reverse complement strand
ATAGTAGCACAAACCTTGGCCTAGGTCTGTACTACTAATGTTAGTATGTTTTTTTACCATATTTACTAAATTCTATTTCATTTTTTCACCAAAGCATGAAGAAAATTCTCTAAGCTGAATTTGTCCAAAATCTGACTTCTTTTTTTCAAGACTTATTGCACAGCTCTTCTTTTAACAGCTTCGGTAAATAATCGATATGAAATACATCATCTGGAAAGGTGATTCCTAAGTCTTCATCTTCATATAAAAACTCTTGAAGCACCTCATTTAATGCCGTCATATAAAATTCATGCAAAAATTCGTAGCTGAAGGTTTCCCGAGGCATTAAAGATTGCGCACACACATTCGGATGGCAATAATTTAAATACGTGCGGCACGGAGTCGGTCTGACCTCGTAAACTTTGCAAGTATTGGACGACCGATCTAAAAATGGACAGCTCACTTGTTCAGAAATGTACTTGAATTTAAATTGGGGATCTTCATGAAAATCGATGGAGCATACTTTTTCCAGTTGCTCCTTGTTCGATTCGAAATAATTCAATAAATGTTCAAAAATATCTTGCTTTTGTTCTTCTGGCAGGCTTTGAATATATTGCAAAATTAATTTGGCTTCCAAGCGGGTAGTGATAATCGGAAAATAACAACAATAAGCACAGCCTTTAAAACAGGAAGGTTGTATATTCACTTTTGTTTCAATTTCTTTAATTTGGGAATCTATTAATTTTAAAAGTGCTGTAAATGTTTCTAGAATAATTTCGGAAGCACTTTCGTTTTCTGAGTATTCTAAAATATGATCAATCGTGTCATAAAACAGCTGCTCATCCGGAATATAATGTATATTAATTGTTTCACAGATTTTCAACATGTCTTCGTAGGTTAATCGATTATTCAAAAGACTTCGACTCCTTGCAACAATGTCTTTTCAATATCGTAAATCATCGCCTGCAAAAAATCCATCAGGTACATCTTTTAAAATTTCAACAACCAAAATGCACCTTTAGCCGTCAAACCGCTTCCAATCAGCCGCTTTCTACAAATGATTCGATAATTTTAACATTCGTTACAGTCCCAGTTTGTCTCAAGTACATTCAGGTGCTGAGCGCTGGAATATGTCTAGTTTCAGGAGATCATACCCAAAAGACTTCCTTATTTTAAATATTTCAAAATAAGGTCATAGCAAGTTTTCTTATAAAACTCATGAAGATGATCTTCATCACGCATTAACCACTGAATGAGACATCCATCGATGATCGAGCGAATCATTTTGGAAGCTGTATCGACATCGATGTCAGCTGAAAACGTTCCTTCCTCTTGACCAAGAGCAACAATGTCGCGGCCGATTTTCCAGCAGTTTTCGTAAAACTTGAGATTTATAAGCCGATATTGCGGATTTCGGCTCGCTTGTGCCATAAAATCAAGGTACACTTTGTAAAATTTTTTATTCTTTTTTGGATCGATAAAAACAGAATGGATATAAGCCTCTAATTTATTTATCGCTGCTGTCTGCTTACTAACTTCTTTATACTCATGTTGATAAATGCGATCCGTCACCCATTCTAGCAAGCTTAAAAAAACGTCCTCTTTATTTTCAAAGTAATAATTCGTAACCCCTTTGCTTACACCTGCATAATCAGCAATATCCTGCAATGTTACCGTTTCGTACCCTTTATCTGAAACAGCTTGAAAAGCAGCCCTTAAAATTTGTTCTCGCCTTTCTTCTGCTTTTTTCTTCATAAAAACACCTCTCGAACTTCGGTCATAACGATATTATACATGAATTTTTGACGATAAAAATATTTTGACCGGTCAGAATAATTTTGTTATCGTAAAAGCAAGAATATGAAAAACAATAAGGGGGATGTCGAGTGGACCACTTCAAAGCGTTAGTAGTGAACAAAACGGAGACAGATTTTTCAGTGAAAGTACAAACCATTTCCATGAATGACCTTCCAGAAGGAGATGTCGTCATAAAAGTTGCTTATTCCAGTGTCAATTATAAAGATGGATTAGCTTCCATTCCGAATGGGAAAATTGTAAAATCGTATCCGTTCGTACCAGGTATCGATCTAGCCGGCACTGTTGTTTCTTCTAAAGATCCGCGCTTTAAAGAGGGAGACGAAGTTATTGCAACAAGCTATGAAATCGGCGTGTCGCATTACGGAGGCTACAGCGAATACGCCCGCATTCCTGCAGATTGGATTGTCCCTCTTCCAAAAGGATTGACGCTAAAAGAAGCTATGGCTTTAGGAACAGCTGGTTTTACGGCGGCATTGTCTGTCCATCGTTTAGAAGAAAATGGATTAACTCCTGACAAAGGAAAAGTACTCGTTACAGGAGCAACCGGCGGAGTCGGAAGCATCGCAGTTTCCATGTTGGCAAAACGAAATTATCATGTTGTCGCAAGTACAGGTAAAGAAACAGAACATGAATATTTACGCGAGCTTGGCGCAAAAGAAATCCTTTCTCGTGAAGAAGTTTGTCCAGAACAGATCCGTCCGTTAGATAAACAATATTGGGCAGCAGCCGTTGACCCTGTAGGCGGGAAAACCCTTGCCGCAATCCTTAGCAGAATTCAATACAATGGCTCTGTAGCAGTCAGTGGGCTAACTGGAGGCAGCGACGTCCCAACGACTGTCTTCCCATTTATTCTACGCGGAGTCAACCTGCTTGGCATCGATTCGGTCTATTGCCAAATGGAATTGCGAAAACAAATTTGGGAGCGAATGGCCGCTGATTTAAAACCTGATAAATTACTAGAATCTATTGCGCAAGAAATCACACTCGATCAGCTTCCTGACGCATTATCGAACATTCTAAAAGGCAAGCTGCGCGGCAGAACGGTTGTAAAGCTCTCATAATACTCGCAGCATTTTCTGGGTTTTGATTGAAAATAGTTCCCATTTTGAAACGGGAAATCGGTATTTTAAAAAATTTTTTAGTGAATTGATGACAAAAAGCTCAGCATATGCCGAGCTTTTTGTCTGTCAACAGTTCTTAAAAAAAGTTTGCAGCTCATTACTAGCAACTAATCCGCAGCTTTTTTAGATGAGCATTTTGCACATTTTTCAACCCAAGAGCCATAAGGTTTTCTAAAGCATAAAAAAGGACTTCACCCCTTATTTGTAGAATTTTGAAGTAACCAAACCACAAAAATCCACAAGGAGGAAGTCACTTTGTATATTCTACAAGAAAGTCTATTTTCCTTTGAAGAATTGCAAATTTTAGAGTCAAAAGAGAAATTACCGATCTTTTTTAGTGCTCTAGATTTGCGTCCTTATGCTAAACAATTGAAAAGTTCTTCACCCCAAGGGGCTGAAGGATATTCCAAAGAAGGGATATTAAGGGCTCTTATCGCTGCCCCATTAGAAGGTATTGATACTTTTACTTCTCTTCACAATCGATTGAAAAATGACCTGCGTTTTCGTTACCAATGTGGTTTAGATATTAGCAGGCCTGCACCATCCATCTCTACTCTTAGCCGAGTATTTTCTTCACTAACCAAAACTGGACTCGTGAAAAGAATCTTTCAAGATCTCGTCCAGTTAGCTCAAGAGGAAGGAGTAATTGATGGAAAACATCAGGCTATCGACAGTGCCGCCATTGATGCTTACGAAAAGAAGCAGCCTAAGAAGCGAAGTGAACAAACAGGCAACGCCAATTGGGGGGCAAAGTTTGATTCCTTCGGTAATAAAATTACTTGGTTTGGCTATAAGATGCATCTTGCCGTTGACACCAAAAGTGAATTACCAATGGCGATTGAAGTAACCCCTGCTCATATCAACGATGGGGATGTCGCACCACAATTAATTGAACAAGTAAAGAGTTGTACAAACTCTAAAATTGATTTCCTGATAATGGATGGTGGGTACGACCAGCTTAAAAACTACGAATCCGCCAAGAACATTGGGGCTCAAGCTATTATTCCACTCAATTTGCGTAATGAAAATGACTCCCGAAGGAATTGCCTCCAATGGAACCCCACGCTGTTCTATGGGGTACGAAATGACTTATTGGGGAGCCAATAAGGATCAGCTCAAATTCAGATGTCCACACGCAACCGGAAAAGTGGATTGCCCATTAGGAATGGCAGCCTGTTCATCCTCCAACTATGGAATGGTAGTAAAAATTAACGTGAATAAGGATCTTCGCCGGTACTCTAATCCACACCGCGATTCCAAACGTTGGAAAGAACTTTACAATGAGCGAACCAGTGTAGAACGGTGCAATTCAAGAATGAAAAGTTATCTTACAGCGAACTCCCTGCATGTGTGGGGAATCGATAAAGTAAAAACTCATATTTACTTGAACGCCATCGTATTACTGGTTTCAGCTCTCGCAATGGCAAAAGAGAGTAAAAGCAACAAACCGCTTAAAAAATTTTTAAAGCGAAAAATTCTGCAAGTACGCCCAAAAAAGGACAAACAGAATATTTGTAAACCAAAGATACAAAATACCCCAATTTATTTGGGTTTCTTTTAAAACTCTTTTTAATAAAAATCTAATTTTGCAAAATGCTCACATACCAAAATCCCACAGAATTCTTAAAGTATTTCTGCGGGATTATATATTAGATTTAATCTTTAAACTTCAAAGAAGTGCTTGTCGGGAAATGAAACAGCACCGTTAGAAGCAACTATTGTGCGATTTTTAAAATTGGTTTGATGGTGAACCCATTCTTGGAATCTTCAAAGGCTTTGTTAATATCGTCAAAATTGTAAAAACGGACTAATTTATCAAACGGGAACAGGCCTTTTTTATAATAATCAACCAATTCAGGGATGAACACTTGCGGCACTGCATCTCCCTCAATCACACCCATCATCGTTTTCCCTTCTGCCATCAGATCATTGTGGACATCGAGGGTCATTTCAGGTGTAACACCTACAATGGCAACTTGTCCAAGCGGACGCAATGCTTGAAGCGATTGGCGGACAACAACAGGTACACCGGTCGTTTCAACGGCATAATGAGTGCCGCCATTCGTAATCTCTTTAATGTTTTTCACAATATCGACTTCTTTGCTATTTAATGCAGCAGTAGCTCCTAATTCTTTCGCCATCTCCAAACGATTCGCATGAATATCAATAGCGATGATATGTTTGCATCCGACGATTTTGGCTGCCATAATCGCGCTTAACCCTACAGCCCCACAGCCATAGACGGCAATGGAAGAACCGAACTCCGGCTTCAATTTATTTAAAACCGTGCCAGCCCCCGTTTGAATTCCGCAGCCCAACGGTCCTAATAGAGAGATGTCGACCTCTTGATCCACTTTCACAACGTTTCTCTCATTTGCAATCGCATATGCGGAAAAAGAAGATTGGCCGAAAAACGTTGATATTCCTTTGCTATCCTGATGAATCCGATGATTTCCGTCTTCATCCGTTCCGCCGAAATTCAAATCATTAAAATTGACGCATGTCGAAGGATGACCGGTTAAACAGTTTTCACAATGGCCGCAGGAAGCATAAGAAATGACAACATTATCTCCCGGCTCCACAGTTTTTACACCTGATCCGACTTTTTCTACAATTCCGCTGCCTTCATGTCCTAAAACAACGGGAAACGGCGTCAACCCCATATCTCTCGCAACTGCATCCGTATGACAAACTCCGGAAGCCACCACTTTAACTAATACCTCATTCGCCTTTAATTCGGATAGCTCCACATCTTCGATTTTAAAGTCTTCCCCTTTGGTATGAATCACTGCCGCTTTTGTTTTCATGAGAGTATCCCTCCTGTTCGTTTGTATGTATGCCCATCAAAAAAATTTTATGAGGATTTGCCTTTAATATTGACAAGATGCTTGTCATTTATACTCGATCTCATGAAAAATTAACTTTTACATCTCACGCGAGACCCTGCTTCGGAAAAACACTCTTGAACGTACAAAAGAGCGGCAATTCCATAATTGCAAGTGTTTTTTTATGATTTGTTTTTAGGTGCTAATTCAACAGCCTGCCTGATGGCTTCAATCTGTTGTTCGGAAAATTTGTTCATGAACTTTAAAGTCATTTTTTGCTTGTTATTCTCCTTTTTCCCTTGTAAGATTCTTTTACTCTTCCTGATATGAGCATTTCCTCTTTATACTTTCAATGAGCCTCAGGCCTTGCGCGAACCACATAAAAATATTCTCCTTCTATACATCTGGCAGAAAAAAGGGAGGCACTCGACATAAGCTCTTATCAACTTTTTATCAGCGGTAGTAAAATTTGTTCCATCTTCGGACAATGCTGCATTGCACCTTTGCACCACACCTTTATCTTTGTTGTTTCTATTATAACAAAACAGGAACAAATGTTCTGTATTTTTTAAACCTTTTTCTGTCTTTCACAATGAAAGCTGCGGAATGCCTTAAACATTTTCCTGATTAAGCCATTGAATCTTTTTTTGGATGTTGTCATGTCATTCAGACAGCTGCTGCCCGCAATCAGCGACTCGGAATTCCTTAAAAAGAAAAAACAGCCGCAACTCAGAAAGAAAATCAGGTTGCAGCTGCTTTTTCAAAGGAAGAAGATTTCAAATCTTTTTATCCTTTCAAATCAACAGTGTTTCCAAGATGCAGCTCAAGAGAGACGGCAGGCTGTGATCCCTTCAGCATTTCCGCAATGTTTTTCCCATTTTGTTCAGCGGTGTTCATGGCCAGCTTTAATACCGATAGACTTGCTTGCTGCTGAACATTTGATTGACTAAGTGCAACAGAGAGCGCAGCAACATCCATATGATCAACTCCAATTGAAAGTTTACTCCTTTTTATTATCGGCTGCTTTTACCAAATCTGAATTTTTAACATTATTCTAATTATGTTAATATTTACAATAAAATTGTTGAAGGGAGAAACTAATGAGAATTTTAATTGCTGGTGACTCTTTAACATTACCAAGACCGTATCGCATTAATGAATTTAACCCGGAGAAAGATAAAGAATTAGCAGTTCAATATCATGAAACATATGGAAGTTTACTTCAAAAAGAATTAAATCGATTATATCCAAATAAATATTTTGAAGTTATAAACAGAGGACAAAGAGCTTTTACAATAAAACATGTTGTAAACCAGATTTTTGATCACGTTTATTATTTTCAACCAAATATTTTTATATTACACGTTGGTACGGGAACAGGCCTTTTTTATAATAATCAACCAATTCAGGGATGAACACTTGCGGCACTGCATCTCCCTCAATCACACCCATCATCGTTTTCCCTTCTGCCATCAGATCATTGTGGACATCGAGGGTCATTTCAGGTGTAACACCTACAATGGCAACTTGTCCAAGCGGACGCAATGCTTGAAGCGATTGGCGGACAACAACAGGTACACCGGTCGTTTCAACGGCATAATGAGTGCCGCCATTCGTAATCTCTTTAATGTTTTTCACAATATCGACTTCTTTGCTATTTAATGCAGCAGTAGCTCCTAATTCTTTCGCCATCTCCAAACGATTCGCATGAATATCAATAGCGATGATATGTTTGCATCCGACGATTTTGGCTGCCATAATCGCACTTACCTTTCGTCAACATTCCATATTTTTTATATCTGAATACTTATGATTAGAATCAAATCCTTGATAGGTCTAGGTTTTTGCTATGTTGAACAGTTTACTGGACTCATTTTTCTTGTGGATTTAATGACAAAAGTAAGCAAGCAAAATGCCAGTTTGACTCAGAACTTCCGTTTCCGTAATTAAAACAAAAACAATCAACTTACTAATTTCGTTTTTCGACGCCTGCCCAACTAAATTAGCTTCTCAAAAATTATCAAGAAACTTTAAAGTACAAAAAATAACCCTTTCTGAAAGAGAAAGGATTATGTCAAGTCAGATATGTTTCTATTTTCGCTAGGCATTCATCAATGATTTTATCTATTTCTTCAATTTGTGCATCTTCTGGATTATACTTCTTTAAAATTTTTAGATTACGAGCTTTCCAATCCAATGATTTAATTTGATCAGTTAAAACTACCCCTGTTATTGGATAGCCATCGCCATCAAGGGATATTCCTTCTTTTGGTAAATCCACTTCGAAAGGATAACCCTTCTTTTGATTGGTAATCGGACAAACAGCTATAAATCCTGTTGCTTGATTGAATTTTTTAGGCGACAAAACCATAGCATTTCTTCTCCCAGCCTGCTCATGACCAGCTTGTGGATTGAAGTTTAAAACAACGAAATCGCCTCTCTCTGGTACGTCTGCTGGCATTAAATCAATTCACGCCCTTCTGTTCCGAAATCAATTTCCTCGTGTCGATTTTCAGGTGTAATCTGTGATATTAGTTCTTCCAGTGTGTATTTCTTCCGTGTTCTTTTTGGCTTTAATCTGATGATACCTTCATTTTCAATCACGTTTAATTCCATTTCGGAACCTTGTTTGATTCCTATTTTATCAGCAACATCTTTTGGGATACGAATGCCCAAACTGTTTCCCCATTTTTGAGCAACAACTGTAGACATGTAGTCCCCTCCTTTACTTTGGTTTATTTTGCTTTCTAAATGTTCCTTTGAGTTCATTATATCACCCTTAACCCAAAATGTATATACATAGTATATACATTATTCCAAAAAATGATACCCCTGATTTTTCGACAAACAAAGTAAACGTTAAATAGTCTCCACCTTTTTGAAGGCCGGGACTTGAAGTATTATTTAGTTAACTTATTTAAAAAACATTTTTATTTCTTAAAAAAAATTCACACCATTCAAAATCATTTATATCATCAATATCAATAGAACGATCTTTTGGCATCAAATAGGCAATTGTTTCTGAACTTAAAAAAGAGCGATTTTTTAATAACGCTTCTCTTTGCCCAACATATACTGCACCGTTTAGTAAAAATGGTTTTTTAGCTTTTTGCCTTTGGTAAGGGAAATTGTTATTAATTATTGGTTTTAATATACCTTGTTCATTTATATGAAACATCCATTCTGGAATAGCTTTGCTTTCAGCAACAGATACACAAAATTTATGATTATTCTTTACACATAAATCAATTGCTCCATCAATATCTTCTGCCAGTCTTAAAGGAGATGTTGGCTGTAAAACAACTATGTATTCATATTCAGGAAAGTATTCCAATGCATGAAGAATTGGATCGATACCTGGTGTGTCATCTTGGGCTAATTCAGCAGGTCTTAAAAACGGGACTTCCGCCCCCCATTCTTTAGAAATCTTAGCAATTTCTGTATCATCTGTTGAAACAATTAGTTTATCAATAAATTTGGATTTCTTTGCTTCTTCGATTGTCCAAGCAATTCTTTACAACCTGCTTCTCTCGCTACGCGAACCGTTTCGTCTAATTCAGCTACGGTTGCCATTCCCGTTGAAATAATCATTGGTTTCCCTGTTGAAGCAACTTTTTTAATGAGTGGAATATCGGTATTTTCAAAAGATGCAACCTTATACATTGGTACATTTCTTCTATATAGATGCACTTTGAAACATTAACGTCCGTATAAGTGGCTTCCACCTCGGTTATACTGCTCCTAGGTACTTCACGAAGAAAAGGAGCGGAAAAGGAATGAAACGATTGAAAAATCACCAATAACCATGGATGGACGCAACAAACCCTTCGAAAGGAATAGAGAAAAATCAAAAACATTTCCCTGCGTCAACGCGTCATGGCCGCTCGCCTCGTCATGGAAGGGTATCTGGGGAAAGACGTCGCTTCCATGCTCAAACTGTGCCGCCAAAGCGTCGCATTTTATGTCTCCTTATTCAACGAAGAAGGGCTCGATCTGATGCTCGATCGGAAATATCCGCCGGGCCGGGAGCCGTTTTTGACACCGGAACAGCAACAGGAACTGAAACAGACGATCTTGACCCACACCACGGCCGAACTCGGTTGGGACATCGCTTCTTCTTGGAATACGCGGATCTTTTAGTCTTATATCCGCGAATACTACGGGGTAGCCATGTACCGAGAAGGGATCCGCAAACTGTTACATCGAATGAGATTGTGTTGGACTCGTCCCACCTATACCTTTGCCAAAGGCGACGCCGAACAGCAGAAGGCGTTTGAGAAACAAATGGATCTTATTAAAAAAACTGATCACTCCCGATACGGTTCTTTTGTATGCCGATGAGACTCATGTCCGGTCTTATCAAATCCTGCGGGCCACATAGTCGGAGGTCGGCCGGCAAAAACAACTGCCCACGTACGGCCATCATGCCTACGTTTCTGTATTTGGGGCAGTGAATGTTCTCCATGGGGACACCGTTCTTCATCGCGCAGCTGCTACGATGCGACGACGTTTTTGGATTTTTTAAAGATCTTGAAGAGCCGTTATCCAGACCAGCTGATCGTGCTCGTGCTCGACAATGCCCGCATCCACCATGCCAAAATGGTAAGAGATTCTTACGCCAAGAGGGAAAATCGTTTCACCGGATCTTTCTCCCTCCTCCCCCCCCCCCGTATTCCCCACAGCTGAATCCCATCGAACGCTTGTGGAAATGGCTCAAAGATGCGGTCATTGCCAATGTGTTTCACAAAGACCAAATGGATATTCATCGAGCCATTGCCCGGTTGATGGAATATATAGATCAACAACCGGAAGAGGTGCTTCGACGCTTGGGGTGTGCAGCGTGATGCAAAGGTTAACTTTTCAAGGTGCATTTATAGTAATGTGAATGGGCTGGAATAGTTGTCCTCAAAAAATCGTAAGAACCTAGTGAGTGTTTAAAAGTGTTTTTGTTCTAAATAAATATTCATCACCAAGCGCTTAATCCGCCATCAACAACAATGTTCTGCCCAGTAACATAACTTGAGGCGTCTGATGCTAAATAAATAATCGCACCCACCATTTCTTCTGGCTGAGCCATTCTCCCTAATGGAACACGATTACTATAGTTTTGTTTAAAAGTGTCATTTTGTCCACTCTCTACTCCTCCTGGAGTAATAGCATTGACTCTTATTCCATCCTTCGCCCAATAAGTTGCCAAATATTTTGTTAATCCAATTACTCCTGCTTTCGAAGCGGAATATATTGCTGGTGTATTAATTTTTCTGCCAAGGTAAAATGAACCCTCATATATTCTTTGGTCAGGAGCTAATATTCCGTAAATAGAGGATGTTTGAATAATCGATCCACCTTTTCCTTGTTTTTTCATCACTTTTCCAACTTCTTTTGCTACTAAAAACATGCTTGTTAAATTAGTATCCATTATTTCTTTCCATTGATTTAAATCGTAATCTTCAAAATCTGCGAAAAACGCATCTAAATTATTAGATTTACCAGCAGCATTGTTATGTAAAATATTTATCTCACCGAATACATTTAATACTTCTGCCGCCATCTCTTCAATAGATTTTTCGGAGGAGACATCACAATGAATAGCAATCGCATGACCTTTATAATTAGAATTAATATGTTGAGCAACTTTTTTTGCCTCGTCAATATTAATATCAACTACTGCAACATTTGCTCCTGCATCCGCTAATCCAGAACAAAAATGTCTCCCAAGAATGCCTGCTCCACCAGTTACAATAGCAACCTTTTCTTCAAGAGAAAACAATTTACTATAATTCATCAATAAACACCTTTCTTTTTTCCTTACGAGCTACTTCCCCAGCTATCAATATTTTTATTGAATTTATCGTTTGTCCAGGCTCCATCGTTGGTGTCGATGATAAAAAAGATTCTGAAAATCTCCACAACAACCTTCTGAACATAGAAAAATTGTCTTCAATTTCATGATGAGTCCTTTTTTTTGTACCAATTAAATCCAATGTAAACATTTTGGGAACATTCCCAAGAGCATTAATATATATAGGAATATCATTCTCAAGATGGATTATAAATGTATCATTAATGGAATCTATATATTCAATTGAACTAGGTTTGTACGGTATTACACCAAAAATTGCATCGATTAAATGAATACCGTATTTATTCCAATCATTCACAACAAATCCATTAATTAACCTTAAATCTCCATAATCATCTAATCTGTTTCGAACGTCATCTAGTTCCCTTGCATATCTCATTCCAGAAGCAGACATTAATTGCCCTGTATGTAAATAGGGAATAAATTCATAAAGCTCATCTATTTTCGTTGTCAATGGTTTATCAATAAAGACCTTTAAACCTGCTTCTAAAAATGATTTTGCCATTTCATAATGCGTTTCATAATCGTCTCTTGCAATTATAACTCCATCTACTTCATTCACCATTTTTGTATAATCATCTACAGAATTAGGTATCTTACATGCTTCCATTAACTTTTTAGTGACACTGCTATCTTGAGTCCAAACATGTGTTATTTTGATATTATAAAACCCAAATTCTGATATATCTCTTTTAGTCACATAATCATATATTACTTTCCAACCTGATCTTTGGAGTGCATTATGATCATATCCATTAATAATAGACCCAAAAGAAAAAGGGTGTCCATTCCCCTCAGATAAACCAATGAGTCCGATTTTTTTTACCAAATTGTCCATCCCCCATCGACACAAATATTTTGTCCAGTTATATAAGATGAGGCATCAGAACAAAGTAAGGCAACAACACCTTTTATTTCATAAGGTTGTCCGATACGATTCAACGGATTCTTTGCGGATAACCTTTCCATAAATAGTTTATTTTCTTGAGTAGCAGGATGAGGGAATGGTCCTGGACTTATAGCATTTACTCTTATTCCATCTTTAGATAGAAAACTTGCTAGGTACTTGGTAAGCTGAATAACTCCGGCTTTTGCCGCTCCATAACTAGGAGGATTTGTTAATTCTTTACTATCATATATTCTATAATCTGGTGCTACATGCCCATACATTGAAGCTATATTTAAAATTACCCCTTTTGACTCTTTTAATAAAGGATAAGAACATTTAACCATTCGAAATACTGAATTTAAGCTGATTTCAATGTCATATTCCCAATCATCATCTGTAATAGTTTCAAATGAGTTTTTATTACCTGACCAAGCATTATTCACTAAAATATCCAATTTATTAATACTATTAAATAGATTTTTTATAGAGGTTTTACTAGTTAAATCTAACTCCATTACTTTAAATTCAGAGTTTGGATACATAGATCTTAATTCCTTACATTTTTCCTCACATTTTTGATAATTACGACTAGCAATTATAACATTTCCGCCCAATTCCGCAATGGTATTACTAATCTCAGCTCCTAAATACCCAGCACCACCAGTTACTAAGGCTACTTTACCCTTTAGTGAAAATAACTCATGAACTTTATAAGTCAACCTTTATTCCTCCTTTTGTTTTTTTAAAATTGCCTCTGCAATTATAAAGTCTAATGAATCATCTATATCAATTGATCGATGTTTTGGCATTATTACTGCCCCTGCTTTTCCAAAAAACAATGCAATGCTCTCTTTTCTTATTTTATCAATTCTTGCAACATATACAGCGCCATTTAATTGGTAAGCTTTTGGCAATTTTTGCCTTGGTAACCAAGGAATTGAACCATCAATAAATACTTCTGCAGTATTATTATTTATACGCCATGCACGATATGGATGGAGACTTGCTTCAGTAAAGGTTGCCACACTATCTAACTGTTTTTCCTCAATTAACTTTAAACATTTTAATATATCTTCAGTAGCTCGAAAGGGACATGTTGGCTCTAATAATATAACATATTCAAATGTCTCTCCGTTTTCTTTTAACTTCTCAATAGTATATTTTATAGTATCTATTACAAGTGAATCATCTGTGGCCAACTCTTGAGGCCTTTTCATTACAAAGGCATCATATTTTTTAGCTACTTCCATTATCTCAGTATCATCGGTTGATACTACTATTTTATCAATAACTGAAATTTTTTTTGCAACCTCAATTGACCAGGCGATTAATGGCTTTCCACCTAAATTTTTTATGTTTTTCTTTGGAACTGATTTACTTCCTCCCCTAGCAGGAATTATTGCTAAAAATTTTTTTCTAGCTGTCATTCAAAAACCTCCGAATACTGTAATTGAGCTTTTTCGAAATCATGCATTCTACCAATATCTAACCAATATTCTCGAACAGGAAAGACATTTACTTTCTTTTGGAGTTTTATTAGTAATTCAAACAAAGAAGGCATATCAAAATATTCATTTTTGGGTATTAAATCCAATACTTCAGGGTTCAGTATGTATATTCCCGCATTAACAAAATAGCGTTCAATCGGTTTTTCTTCAATCGAACAAAGCCTTGTTCCTTCAGTTCGCACTACTCCATAAGGTACTTGATGCTGATACTCTCTTACACACATTGTTGCGATAGAATCATTTTCTTCATGGAATTGTAGAAGCTGCTGAAAATTTACTTTTGTCAAAATATCTCCATTCATAACAATAATAGGCTTTGTCGGCTTCTCAGTAAAAAGAGAAAGCGCGCCAGCAGTACCTAGTCTTTGATCTTCATCAAGGTACTGGATGCTTACTCCCCATTCCAAACCATAACCAAAATATTCTTTAATTACTTCACGCTTATAATTGACGGAAAAGTAAAACCGATGAAATCCATGTTCAATAAAACTTTCTAATATCGTTTGCAAAATCGGCTTTGTGCCGACTATTAACATCGGCTTTGGTATGGTTTCTGTCAAAGGACGAAGGCGGGTTCCTAATCCCCCTGCCATTAAGACAACCCAATTATCAAAAGAAACTGAATCCAATAATACATCCGAGAAAATGACATCTACTACTTGATTGTTTTGATTCAAAATTGGAAGCTGACGTAGTTTTTTTTCTTGAAACAACCTTTTAATTGCCTGCTTCGATGCTCCCTTTCTCATTGTAATCGGATTTCTATTCATAACTTTTGATACTCGGTCATCAAGTGAAATACCTTTTAAAATCCCTCTTCTTATATCCCCATCTGTCACTGTACCTAAAAGTCGGAAATCATCATCCACTACTAAAGCGATTTGTGCAGCGGTTTGGTCGATATTTTTCATCGTTTCGATAATAGATGTAAAAGGAGATACTAACAATTCTTTCCAGTCTCTCATTTACTCACTTCCTTAGCAGGACTACCATAAACTTTCTTATTATCGCCAATATCTCTTAAAACCAATGAACCTGCTCCGACTAGCACATTCTTTCCAATTGAGATATTTTGAATAATTTTTGCACCTGTTCCGATATGAGTACTTTCTCCAATTTTTATACCGCCAGATAAGACACAACCAGGAGCAATATGGCAATGTTTGCTTATACAGCAGTCGTGGTCTATACTAGTTGAGGTGTTTACAATAGTATTATCGGCAATGTTTACAAATGGTTGAATAACCGCACCTGCCATAATTTGCACGCCTTCACCTAATGTAGCTGTTTCAGAAATCACAGCAGAAGGATGAATTGTGGTAGAAAAACGATAACCTTTTAGTTTAAAAAAGTTAAAAATGTTTGCTCTAGGTTTTGTATCAGATATAGAACCGAGAGCATTAACCAATTCAATTTCTTGTGGATCATATTTTAATATTTCCTCGTCTCCCCCTAAATAAGTAATACTGTAAGGATTATTTTCCTCGTTAGGTGCTGTATAACCTATTATCTCTCTTTTCTGCAGTAATAGAATGTCAACCAATACTCTCGCATGCCCACCATTTCCAATAATAATCACCGGTTTTAAGCCCATTACTTTATAACCTCATCTTCTTCATAATCTTGCCCTGCTTTTTGTCCTATGTAATCCCAATAATAATATGGTTCAATTCCAGTTCCAGGCCGCTTCACCGTTAGATTATCAAAGGTAAATAGTTCTCCTTTTTTAATTGATTTAGCCGCAACTAAACTTTTTCTAGCCACTTCTTTATTTTTCAGCTCTGTCTGTGTCGGTTTTTTTTGCTTTTCACCAAGAGCTTTTTCAATGATTCGGATCGATTGAATCATTTCTTTTAATTCATGTGGATCTAATGATGCTTTATGATCAGGGCCTGGCAATGTCTTATCCAACGTGAAGTGTTTTTCGATGATTTTCGCCCCTTTGGCAACAGCGGCAATTGGAACGACAATTCCTTCTGTATGATCCGATAATCCAATCGAAAGATGAAATTCTTTTTTCATATCATGCATTGCATTCAAATGTACATCTTCGTATGGTGTCGGATATTCAGTTGTACAATGTAAAATGCTTACTTTTTCTTGCAGTATCATTTTGGCCTCATCTGTTTGATAAAAACGTTTTACTTTATCAAATGAAACATCCGTTTTTTTCGCAAAACCGTAAGCTAAAAACGCTAGTGCATGATGAATTTCTTCCTTTGTAGCCATTCCTGTCGATAAAATCACATCGACACCATGCAATGCAATTTTATGTAAATAAGGGGCATTCGTAATTTCACCTGATGGTATTTTTATAATATTCAATTTCAATTCTTGAATTAAAAAATCTACACTTTCTAAATCGAAAGGTGTAGATAAAAACATAATACCTTTTTCATCACAATATTGCTTTAGCTTTTTAAAGTCCTCATAGCTTAACTCCAGTTTTTTCAGCATTTCATATTGTGATAAGGATTTTCCAATATTCTTTTTTTGATATTCTGCCTGCTGCGCTGATTTTGTGACCAAATGTTCAGTTTTAAAAGTTTGAAACTTAATGGCATCCGCACCGGCTTTTTCTGCGGCATCAACGAGTTGAAATGCCAAGGTTAAGGAACCGTTGTGATTAACTCCCGCTTCAGCAATTATAAGTGTTTTCGACATACCTATAACCTCTCTTTTAAAAGCATAAAAGCCTCTGCTGCCTCGTAGCCAGCTGCCGCTCCTCGTAAATATGCTAATGATTTTATTGCTCTTAAACTACGAGGAAATGGGTGTTCACTAAGTTCTGATTCATATACTTTCATAATTTCGATTTTCTTTTCTAAGTACGGTGCGATGTCTACAAAAACATTAGGGTGGAAATGATTTGAATCGGGATTGATAGTAAAATCCGTTTCCGATAATGTTTCATAAACTAGAACTTTATTGACAAATGGGTAGCGAAACCATTTTGTACAAGCTACTGTAGCATCAAAAACGATTTTATGGTCGCTATGAATATCACTTCTATAAGGCAAATACACTATATTGGGTTGGAATCTGTTAAAACATTGACTAATTTCATTAATGATATTTCCTAATGGAATAAAGTCTAAAGTACCAGCATCAAAATTCAATTGAAAAACTTCATCAAAACCATACATTTCTTTTACTCGTTCAATTTCTTCATTTCTCTTCGTACGTCTGCTAAGTTCAAATTCATCGCCCATTTTCGTCACAATTAACCAGCAAACTTGGTCTCCCTCTTTTTTATGACGAAGTATGGCACCTCCGCACCCAAGAGTTTCATCATCAGGATGAGGAGTGATAATTATAACCTTCATATTAAATACTCTCCTTCTTTCGGAAGGTTCTTAAATTCATGTTGTAATACTTCGATAATCCCGTCACCTGTTTTTACTATAAAACTATTTTTATTCTGAAACACTTTAATAACCTTTCCTGGTTCAATATTTTGTTTAACATTAAATTTGTTCATGTCTTCAATCGATACTTTCCATATTTTATAATCATGGTCATTATAACAACAATGAGCTCCAACATACGGTTCAGATAATGCCCGTACTAAGTTATAAATAGACTCACTTGTCATTCTCCAATCAATCAAACCATCTTGTTTTGTTCTTTTTCTCCAATAATTTGCTTTTTGATGGTCTTGAGGTATCGGTGTTAAACTACCTTGCATAAGTTCCTTTGTAAATTGAATCACTTGTTTTTTTGCTACATCCATTAGCTTTTTATAAAGATCCATTGCTGTATCATGTTTTTCTATTCGTACCTTAACTTGACTAACTATATCCCCGCTATCCGCACCTTCATCCATAAAGAAAAAAGTTGAGCCAGTTTCCTCTAATCCTAAAGCTAAAGCCCAAATAATAGGGTGTCTTCCTCGATTTTCAGGCAATAACGCAGGATGATAACCTATCGCTCCTAGTTTTGCTGTTTTTATAATATTCAAAGGTAGTAAATGAGACCAACCGAAACAATAAATTACATCATATTCTAAACAAGATAACCATTCACTTAATTGTTCATTGTTCAAGAAATTCAAATAAGGAATATTATTTTCTATTGCAAAAGGAATAAGGGATTTAAAGTCGGCATTAAACGTAGAATGTTCCTTCGATACAATTCCTACTATTTCAGCCTCAGTCTGCTCATGAACCGTCTTTAATAATTGATAACTAAACTCTACACATCCGATAAATAAAACCTTCATACTTCCACATCCACGTGAAAAAAAGATTTTTTCAATATATTCGTTAAATCAATCTCTTTTAATTTTTCTTTAATCTTTACTGCCGTATCACCAATTCCGTATAAAGATGTAACTTCCTTTAAAGAGTTTTGGAAATCTTTGCTTTGTGATAGTTTGATTGCTCTAATTATGTCATCTTTAGATGGAGAACAATCTATAACAGATTTCGCTTTTAACCGACCTCTTTGCCGATCACCAATATTAATGGTTGGAACCTTAAATAAAGGAGCTTCAATTAACCCACTTGAAGAATTTCCAATCACTAATGAGCAATACTTTAAACTAGCTAAATATCTAACTTGCCCCAATGTTGTATATATTTTTGCACGATGTTTATTTTTTTTTACATATTCCTCAAATAGTTGATTAATAATCCTTCCTTCAGTATCTGAATTCGATTTAGTAAATAATAATTGTACCTCTGGAAAACTATCAAGAGCCGATAATAATTCTTCAACTTGCTGCTTTGTTGTTCCTTCTTCTAATGTCGTTGGATGATAGGTGATTAAAAAAACTTTTTGTTCAAAATCTATTTGCAAATCTTTTTTTAATTGCTCTTTACTAGGCAAATTCAATTTAAAAATATTATCAATTCCTGGAGCCCCAAAGTTAAATACCCTTTCAGGCTGCTCCCCCATTTGTATAACTCTTTTTCTATATTCCTCAGCTGCAGTAAAATGGATATGAGACATTTTTGTTATAGAATGACGTATTGGGTCATCAATTAACCCTTCTGTTAATTCTCCCCCATGAATATGGGCAATTGGTATTCTGGCAATCATCGCTGCTTGAGCCGCTGCTAATATTTCAAATCGGTCTCCTAGTAAGACTAAAATATCAGGTTTTAACCGATTTAGAGAATCTGCAAATCCGATTGTTCCTAATCCCAGCGATTTTGCAATTCCTATCGGCGTATCGCTAGATAGCAACATTTCAACTTTTTCATTAATCACAAAACCGTCTTCCTCAATTTGCTTATATGTCAACCCAAACTCTGGGGATAAATGCATGCCTGTCGCAATAATTTGTAGCTCTAAATCAGGATCTGACTGTATTTCTTTCATTAACCAATATAAAAGACCGTATTCTGCTCTCGTGCCTGTTACAACACATATTTTTCTTTTATTCATCCGCATCTTCCCCTAAGTATGGACTACTAGGAATATTCAAAATTTGATACTGCAATTGTTCTGTTACTGATAAATCGGCTTTTGGACAGTTTTGAAAATGTGTCAGCAGGTGTAACGGCTTCCATACAGGCCTGGACATCACGTTATGGTTATTTAACGTTTCCAAAACCTCATCTATGTTATAAATTTTTTCATCAAAAATTAATGTTTGCAGCCAGTAATTGCTTTTCGCAAACTTAGGCTCTTTAAATAATTTAAATCCATCATAACCTTCTATCAATTGCTCATATTTATTAACAAGTTGACGTTTCTTTTCAATAAAATCTTCTAAATGTTCAAATTGCGCGCATCCTAATGCTGCATTTATATTTGGCATACGATAATTGTAGCCTATTTCATCATGTTCATATTTCCAGCGATGAGGAAGTTTAGCAGTAGTAGTAAGATGCTTCGCATAATCTGCCAGTTTCTCATCATTCGTCAAAATTGCTCCTCCACCACCGGTTGTAATAATTTTGTTCCCATTAAAACTCGTGGCAGAAGCTTTTCCGAAATTTCCTGTATGAATCCCTTTATAATAGGAACCTAGCGATTCCGCGGCATCTTCAACCATGATTAAATTCCATCGCTCACATATATCTAACAATGGATCTAAATCAACAGGATGGCCAAATGTATGCATCGGAACAACCGCTCGAATGATTTTACCGGTTTGTTTATTTACACAAACATTATTTTTTACTATCGCTATATCTTTTAAATAATCTTCAAGCTTAAATGGATCAATACCTAATGTTGTTTTTGAGACATCCACAAAATGCGGAACAGCCCCACAATAAACAACTGCATTCCCAGTTGCGACAAAGGTTAACGAAGGAATTAACACTTCATCATTTGGCTGAACCCCAACAATCTTTAAAGCAATATGAAGGGCGGCGGTTCCGTTCACAACAGCAACCGCTCTTTTTACACCAGTAAACTCCGCTAATAATCGTTCAAATTCATCTACATATTTCCCTACAGAAGATACCCAGCCTGTCTCAATACAATCAGTTACATACTTTTTTTCATTTCCTGTGAATATTGGTTCATGCAATGGTATAAAGTCTTTCTCTGGACACATGTTTTTAATTTTTTTAGCTAATTCTAATAAAACATCGCTCATATGTTATACACATCTGCCTTATATTGAGATAAGTTTCTTTCGTCTGTAAACCATTCAATTGTTTCTTTTAAGCCTCTTTTAAATCCTTCTTTTCCACCATATTTAGGCTCCCAGCCCAGTAAAGCTTTGGCCTTCGAATTGTCCGCCCACAATCTTTCTACTTCACTTTTTTCCGGACGAATCCTCACATCATCTGTTTCAATTTCAATATCGACACCCATTACCTCAGCAATAAGTTTCGCTGTCTCACCAATGGATACTTCAAAGTTACTGCCGATATTGATGACTTCACCGATTGACTGATCATGCTTCATAACAGAAATAAAACCGTTTACGGTATCTTTTATATAGTTAAAATCACGTGTCGGATGAAGCGAACCAAGTTTGATTTTTCGCTTACCAGATGCAAGTTGTGTAATAATCGTCGGGATAACCGCTCTTGCCGATTGTCTTGGACCATATGTATTAAAAGGACGAATAATCGCAACAGGCGTTTCAAACGAACGGTAAAAAGCGATTGCCATTTGGTCTGCCCCAATTTTAGAAGCAGAATACGGAGATTGGCCTTGAAGCGGATGATTTTCATCAATTGGCACATATTGTGCCGTCCCATACACTTCACTTGTGGATGTATGAACAACTTTTTGAATATTTAATTCACGTGCTGCTTGTAGGACGTTTAATGTCCCCTTAATATTCGTATCGACATATGTATCAGGTGAATGATAAGAATAAGGAATTGCGATTAAAGATGCTAAATGTAAGACGACATCGCATCCTTTCATCGCCTCTTTTACACCATGCGGATCACGTATATCTCCCGAAAACACTTCAAACTCGTTTTTTAATGGCGAATGATCTAACCAGCCCCATGAATTAAAAGAGTTGTAATAAACAAAAGCTTTTACATCATATCCTTGCCGAACCAATTCTTCTGTTAAATGAGATCCAATAAATCCATCAGCACCAGTAACTAAAATTTTCATTTCTGCATCATTCCTATTTAATAAATTTTGATATCAAATCTAAAAAGTTTATATCTTCCATGTTTTTAGCGCTATTGGCTATATGTTCCCCTGCTACATAAGGAGCACCTTTGATTACTGCTCCAGTATATGATGTATTTTTAAATTGAATATTCGGTGTTTGTTGTATTTTCTGTTCGATCCATTTCCGAAAAACTAACCAACTTCTTGATGTAGCTACTTTTTGATGATTGTTTGCTTCAGTGAATGTTGGTTGACTAAGTGAAATCGTTTTATTAGAAGTTGAATGAATAGAGTGAGACTGATTCTCTTTATAGGCCAAATCCTGTCCAAAAAAGACAATTTCCGCAAATCCCATTTTAATTAACACATCTAATCCAGTTGTTGCAACTGAACCACCTGTCTGAATCAATGGAATCTGATGTTCTTTTGCAAATTGCTCTGAAAGAGGATACCTTGCTTGAAACAAAATAATTTTAGTTCCTGACCAATATCTGACCACTTCTTTATTAACCGTAGCAAGGAAAAGTAACGGAATTTGACCGCTTACCCCCTTTATTTGTTCAAACACTAAATCATGCGGATCGGATATCACAATGGCATCAGGTTCAATATTATGATGCAATAAGGTTTTATAAGCAGCACCAACACAAAGTAAAAAGTATTTATTTTTCAATTGCTTCAGAACATCAACATTATCATCTAGTGATGGTCCAGCCGCCACTAATGCAGCTTTTTTGCCTTCAAATTGTCCTAAAAGTGGACCGATATGCGAGTCAAACAACTGAATATTATTTTGAAAGTTCTCCTCCATAATATTTTTCATTCTTAAGAACGACATTTCTTTAATTTTTATATCTTCGAGTATTTCCTTGAAACTGCTGTTTGATATCGTACTAATCCAAGATTGCGGAATAATCCATTTAATATTTGGACCATCTGACTCTTGACTTCTAATAAACTCCTGAATTTGTATTGAATTATTAAGTATAACAATTTGGACATTTTCATTGCTTAAAATATTGGTTAAATCGATATGATGCATCGCCGCTTGAATCGTTGATATATCCGTATCAATTACAATAATTTTTTTATTTGGCTCTTTAGCCATTAACTGTTCGACATGATATCCAAGCCCGAAACCAAATAAACAATATAAATTAGCCAAAGGATCAATTTGAGAATCAATAAACTTCGATACTTCTTTTATTGGATCGTATCGACTATATAAGTAGTGATTATTTTTCTTCAAGGTTAAAGGACCTCTTTTAGATGTCTCTATTTCAATATCTTTACTATAATTATACCTATTTACTAAAAGTTGCTGTTTCAATACTTTATCCTTTATGGCTTGAGCATTTTTAAGATATAGTTCCAATTTTCTATTCCCCTACTTTTTCGAAACGCTTTTCTTTTGCTTCTTCAAAAAACGGTTGAATTTCGTATTCAAACATATCCGCCACAATGACGTAGTCTTGGCGCTCAATTCCATCATTAATTTCTTTCAAAAATGGATTAATATGGCTAAAATTAATATCAATTGTGTATTTGTGACTCTCCATTAACTCAACTACTTTTGTCAACCAATCCATTCCTTCACTAAACTGAACAATAAGTTGTATGGCCTCACCGATCTTATCTTCACGTAAATAATCTGCAATGGTTTGGGATCCTGTTGCCACTCTTTCAATATATTGATAAAAGCTTTCTTGTGTTTCTAAAACGATATTTGTCATTTTCATCCCTCATTATCAAGTAATTTTATCTTCGTTTCAATCATTCTTTTCAATCGTTTAAAGTATATTTTCGACTCAGTAGTTGCGGCTTTTAAACGTAAATATAAATTCAACGAGCGTACAAAAACCCGCTCATAAAATTCCTGCTTCGATTCTTTTTCTTTAGGAAGATAATTATGAAAGGTTTCATTGATTATCGGCTGTACAATTAAAGACATCATCCCTTCTTCAAAAAGGGGCTTTAATTTTTCATCAATTTTTTCTAGCTTTCGTAATATTTTAGGATCAAAGTGCGTTTTTGATCTATTCTGTTTTAACAAAAGAACAGCCTCTTGAGAAAGCCTTTCTATCTTATCATGTTTTCCTATTTCATTTTTTACTCGGGCAAAAAACTCCTTCCACTCCTCAATTGTTCGGTTAGAAAAAATATCCTCAGTCAATGAAGGAGGGAATTTTTTTGGATTTACAAACCGTTTACAAAATTGTTCAAAAGGAATTTGTTGATACCCTTCTAATTTTACTCCGCCCTCTGTACAATTATAGATTCGTTCGGGATGTTCAAACGTTTTAAGCAATTGTTCAAAATTATGTTTCATTAAGAAAAACGGATAATCTGTGAGCACTTGATCTCCATTATAACCTTCTGTAAAAAACATTCCCCTTTTTGTTTGATCTTCTTTATTAATAACTTTGAAATTTTTATTAAATTCAGCATGGGATTTATTGTCTGTATAAGCTAAATCTTGTCCAATTAATGCAATAGAACCGGTAGTGATTTTATTGGCAATGCTTAAAGCGTAAGTAGCAACTGACCCTCCGCCCAATAATAGATCAATATTTCTATCTAATAGCTTTTTGGCATATGTTTGAACTTCCATATTTGTATTAAATATAAACGCTCTCCGATGATAATGTTTTCGGATATCGTTATGATTTGATAAAGAATAAATCATGTGTCCGTGTTTTAATTTAATTCTCTCGAAGTGTTCATAATTACGAATCGTCCCATCAATTGTGACAACAAAGTCAGGTTCCAAATGATAATTTAAAAGTGTATTAATTGTAGAACCGGATGCAATTAGCACGACATGTTTTCGAATCTTTTTTAATAGAGGGATTTGTTTTGTCAATGAAGGACCACCTGAAGCAACAATGACTGGTACATCAAAATAGTCCTCTAAAATTTTCAAAGGATAATCATTGAATGCAAAAAAGAGATTGAAAGTAAAATTCCTTTGCCAATCTTTTGAAAAATAATTGATTGTATTGATGTTCACCTGTTCCATATATATAAAATCTTTTACTATTTGTAAAATATCACGATAGTAAGTATCTGCTATATTTTCATAATTAGGTGATCCTATGAAACATATTCTTTTTCCAAATTTTTTTACAAACGGCTCAATTATTTGTTTAAAGTGCACTTTATTTTGACCTTTAAATAACAATGTTCTTTCAAATTGTTGAATGTTTTCATTTTGTCCATCTACTATTTGCTCAAACGGTTCAACAATGATTAAAAACTCATCTTCCGTCATCTTCTCATATAGTGCTTCGGCGATATAGCCAGCTCCCAGTCCAAATAAAATATGTAAAAAATTCTTTTTAAAATGGCTGTTGGCAAATTTCTTTGCTTCTTTTATTGGATCATATTTGCTATGCAAATAATAACTGTTAACTTTTAATATTCGATGTCCGCTTTTGGAACATTCTTCAACAATTTTTAAGTGTTCTTCCATACATTACACCTCAATATTTATATCGGCTTCTTTATTATATTTTCAAGAACTGCTATATTATCGGAAAATTCATAAAATAAAATCGAGTAGGAGGGGGTGACTAACCCCATAGCCATCAAGTTAAGAATTTGATCTTTTTTCAGCGCCAAAAACATGG
>ERZ1673774.34-NODE-34-length-32022-cov-16.976132_pt1 | contig 32022 bp, 38 predicted proteins | sample MGYA00580186_ERZ1673774 | MGnify/ENA primary metagenome ERZ1673774 (study PRJEB41219, sample SAMN04549611) | soil metagenome | isolation source: soil | place: USA: New Mexico, Bitter Lake NWR | collected 2008-11-15 ... | reverse complement strand
AAAATAGTAGCACAAACCTTGGCCTAGGTCTGTACTACTAATGTTAGTATGTTTTGGATATATTTTTTAACTATCACTTTTTTGATTAATTCTTTCACAAACCGTTTCGTTTATATCTAAATTCGGTAAAAAATAAATTAAGATAGAAATGAAGAATATTTATGAAAGGAGTGAAAAAATGAAGCAATACCATATCATTGTTTCAGGACGTGTGCAAGGAGTGGGGTTTCGATATTTTACACAATCAAAAGCGGTCGAGCACCAAATTTCCGGTTGGGTTCGAAACAAGGTGGACGGAACGGTTGAAATCGTTGCAGAAGGAGAGGAGCAAAATTTACAGAACTTTCTTGCCTCTATTCCAAAAGGTAATCCTTTTTCAAAAGTTGAAAATATACAATTAACGGAACATGATGAAGTGGAAGGCTTTCAAAAGTTTGATATTCGTTATTAATTATTAAAGCATCAATATGATAAAACACCCCTATTTGTACAAGGGGTGTTTTAATAAGGTAACACTTTTAAATTGAAAAATGTCATTAGATCGGCCACCAATGGAAGCCGTCTTTGGCAAGAAGTTCATCCGCTTCTTTAGGACCCATCGAGCCTGCCTCATAGTTAGGGAAGGCCGCTTTTTTACGGGACCACGCATTTGAAATCGGATCAACATATGCCCATGATAAGGCGACTTCATCCCAGTGGGTAAAGTTCGTGGCATCGCCTTGCATGCAATCATATAGCAATCTTTCATATGCCTCCGGAGTGTTCATGCCGTCGATGCCGTTATTGTTGTAAGAAAGCTTAATTGGTGTAGCCTCTGAGCTTACTCCCGCTTTTTTTGCATTGAGATGAAGCGTAATCCCTTCATCAGGCTGGATATGGATGACAAGCAAGTTTGGAACGCGGTCGCTTTCCTTTTTAAAGTAAAGGTTCATTGGAATATCTTTAAATTCGATAACAATTTTTGTTGATTTTTCTTTCATTCGCTTTCCTGTGCGAATGTAAAAAGGAACGCCTGCCCAACGGTAATTGTCAATCAAAATCTTTCCGGCCACAAACGTTTCTGTATTGGAATCGGGATCTACATTTGCTTCTTCTCGGTAGCCGATAACCTCTTTTCCATTAATTATTCCCTTTGTATATTGGCCTCTTACAAAATAGCTGTCGACTTCATTTTCCTGAATTGGCCGTAAAGCACGAAGCACTTTAATTTTTTCGGAACGAATTTCGTCAGTCGTTAATTTAATTGGCGGTTCCATCGCAAGCAGGGCCACCATCTGCAGCATATGGTTTTGCACCATATCTCTGAGCGCACCGGATGTTTCATAATAGTTACCCCGGTCTTCCACGCCGAGTGATTCGCTTGAAGTAATTTGAATATTGGAAATAAAACGGTTATTCCATAAATGTTCAAAAAGCGCATTGGCAAATCGAATGACTTCAATATTTTGCACCATTTCTTTTCCTAAATAGTGGTCGATTCGGTAAATTTGCTCTTCATCGAATGCGGCGCGGATTTCATCGTTTAATTTTTGGGCGGAAGCTAGGTCATGGCCGAACGGCTTTTCAATGACAAGTCTTGTCCATCCGTTTGTATCTTTTAAACCGTGCTCTTTTAAATTGTTAGCGATGATTCCGAAAAATTCAGGCGCCATCGCCAAGTAAAAGACTCGGTTCCCTTCCGTTTGATATTTTTCATCCAAGTCGGAAAGCAAGCTTTTTAAGCTGTGATACGAAGACTGGTTCGATACATCAAACGGATGATAATAAAAATGCGAAGTAAAGGATGTTAGATCGCTGTTGACGGAAACTGCATTTTCAACGGATTCTTTAACATTTTCTCTGAACGTTTCGTTCGTCCATGGTCTTCTTGCCACGCCAACGACCGCGAATTCTTCGCCGATCTTACCGCTTTGATATAAACGGTAAATGGATGGGAATAATTTCCGTTTTGCTAAATCTCCTGTTGCTCCGAATATAATGATGATTGCTTTTGGTAACTGGATTGTATTCACTGAACGTACCTCACTTTATCATTTTGCTATAAATTTTGCTAAAAATATGTACCCGTTCAAATATTTAATTTTAAAGGTAAATGTACTGTAACGCAAATAATATTTGCTGATTTTTCTGCTAAATATTGAATGAATGTATTATAATAACAGATAAAAAGACATTTGGAGGAGCGAACGTTGAATCTTTATTTTTTAGGAACAGGTGCTGGTCTGCCGGCCAAACATCGAAATGTGTCTTCCATTGCGCTTGAATTGCTTGAAGAACGCGGTTCTATTTGGCTGTTTGATTGCGGCGAGGCGACACAGCACCGGATTTTATATACGAACATCAAACCGGCAAAAATTGAAAAAATTTTTATTACGCATTTGCATGGTGATCATATATACGGACTTCCCGGTTTGTTAGGAACAAGATCCTTTCATGGCGCCGAGAGCCCGCTCGTAATTTACGGTCCTCCCGGCATTAAAGAATTTGTGGAACAAACTTTGAAGTTAAGCTTTACTCATCTTAAATATCCGCTTATCACAAAAGAAATATTTGACGATGAAACCGTTTTTGAGGATGATCAATTCATCGTTAAGGTAAAGAAATTGGAGCACGGCATCCCTTCATTCGGTTATCGGATTATAGAGAAGGATCTGCCCGGAACACTTTTAGCGGATCGATTAAAAGAAATTGGAGTAAAACCAGGACCTATATACAAAAAATTAAAAAATGGCGAAACAGTCCAACTTGCTGATGGAAGAGTTTTGAATGGAAAAGATTTTTTAGGTCCTGTCAAAAAAGGTCGGATTGTTTCGATTTTGGGTGATACAAGATATTGCAAGCAAAGCGTCGAATTATCAAAGGATGCGGATGTTTTAGTGCATGAGGCGACATTTGCAAAGGATGAAGAGCTTTTGGCCTACAATTATTTTCATTCGACAACAGTTCAAGCAGCGCAAATTGCTTTAGAGGCAAACGCAAAAACGTTATGGCTGACGCATATTAGCTCGCGATATCAAGGCGAAGAGGATTGTCAAATGCTTCTGGCTGAAGCAAGGGCTGTATTTCCAGAAGCAAGCCTTGCCCATGATTTTTTATGTGTCCCAATTCCTAAAAAGTAGAAAAAATGGTATGGGGATGCCAAAAATGAAACTTTCGCCGCCTTTTTTACATAGAATAAAAGAATCGTCTACAGGCATATTTAGTCCTATAATCGGGCAAAAAAATCGTCGACATGATTCTTATAGAATCTCTGAACTTTCAAAATTTTTTCGGTTGCGGCAATGAAAGAATGATATGTTGATTCAACACTCACAGTATGCTTTGGAAAATGCAATATGCAAACAAAAGCTGCCTCAAAAGGCTTTTTTGAGACAGCTTCTTCTTTTATACGCGCCATCCGCGTTCATATTGTGTCGGCGATTCAATTTTTGCGTTTAGTTCATTAGCTGCATGGTAAGGCCAATATGGATTTCTCAATAATTCGCGGGCGACAAAAATAAGATCCGCCCGGTTGTTTTTTAAAATCTCTTCCGCCTGCAAAGGTGAAGTAATTAAGCCGACTGCCCCTGTTTTGATGTTTGCTTCCTGTCTGATTTTTTCGCTAAATGGCACTTGGTACCCGGGATAAACATCTATATTTGCCGGGACAAGCCCTCCTGAGCTGACATCAATCAAATCGACACCATCCTCTTTCAGCCATTTAGCAATTTGTACGTAATCATTTATCGTCGATCCGCCTTCAACATAGTCACTGGCGGAAACACGAACAAACAACGGGCCTTCCCACACTTTCCTTACGGCTTGGATAACCTCTTTTAAAAACCGGTAGCGGTTCTCTAAGCTTCCTCCGTACTCATCATTGCGCTTGTTTGATAGCGGAGATAAAAATTCGTTAATGAGATAACCGTGGGCAGCATGGATTTCGATGATATCAAAGCCTGCGTCCTTAGCTCGTTTTGCTCCTAATTGAAATTTTTCAACCGTTTCTTTTATTTGTTCTTTTGTCAGTTCTTTCGGTGTACGGCTGTTTTGATCAAAAGGAATTGAAGATGGGGCGAATATGTCTCCGCTCACATTTGACTTTCTTCCTGCATGAGCAAGCTGGATACCTGTTTTCGCTCCGTATGATTTGATTTGCTGCACAAGTTCAGCCAATTTTATAATATGGTCATCTTCCCATATACCGAGGTCCAATTCAGAAATTCTGCCTTCCGGCGTAACAGCTGTTGCTTCAAGAATGATGAGGCCCACCTGTCCTACCGCTCTTGAAATGTAATGTGTGAAATGAAAATCTTCAAGAAATCCTTTTTTATTTGCGGCGGAGTACATGCACATCGGCGACATGACAATTCGATTTTTCAATGTGACATCTTTAATCGTAAATGGAGAAAATAATAATCGGTCTTTCATCTTTTATTCGCCTCCCTAAATATTTCCTTTGAAATTTTAGCAATTATGATTATTTTTGTCATATGATCTGCTTGGTAAATATAAAAAAGGGGTTCAGTATTGCTCGCTGAACCCGAATCCGATTTCAGATTATTGTTCGTTCACCAGTTTTTCCTCCAAAGCGCTGTTTAATTCTTTTGACCGTTCGACTGCCCGTTTCACACAGCTTATAATAGCTTCATCTACGTGATGATCGTTTAAGACGCTTAAGCCGGCTTCAGTTGTGCCGCCTGGGCTCATTATTTCTTTTCTTAGAGTAGACGGCTCTTTGTCAGACGTTTTTAACATTAATGCTGCCCCATAAAGTGTTTGAACAATGAGGGAGCGCGCCATGGACTTTTCTAACCCGATTTCTTCTGCTGCTTTTTCCATTGCTTCTACTATGTAATAAATATAGGCTGGTCCGCTTCCTGCCAGTCCTGTGACGGCATCGAGCTTGTCTTCTTCAACAATTTCAACTGTTCCGATCAATTGAAACAGTTCAACAGCTGCTGACAGGTCACCATCCGTTGCATATTGTCCTTGTGCCAAGGCGGTTGCTGATTGTCTGATGGTAGCGGACGTATTCGGCATTGCTCGAATGACGGGAATACGTTTGTTGAATAATGTTTCAATTGCTTTCGTTGAAACGCCTGCGAGCATGGAAATAACAAGATGGTTTTCTGTTGCGTATTCGCGGACTGTTTTTACTGCCTCGTCAACGTCCTTCGGCTTCATCGCGAAAAAAATCGTTTTTGTGTTGTCAAACAAATGCTTTTTATCTTTTGTCATCGTGACGCCGTATGTTTTTTGCAGCTCCTCGAGCCGCTTTTCATTGGAACGGTTTGTCACAACGATCTCTTCTCTCCGGCACTTGTTCCCGTTGATCAATCCGGATATAATAGCTTCCGCCATAGATCCGGCTCCGATAAATCCAAACTTGTACATAAAAAGAGACTCCTTCCTGATTGTTTTATATGTTTCTTTTGAACTTCTTCCCTATAAACTTAGTTTAAAAGAGAAGAGATTCAGTGGGAAAGGTAGCGAGAAAACGTTTTACTATTCATCTGTTAAGCAACAGAAGCGCATGCTTTGGATAGGCTTGTATGATGAAATGTTTCCCTGCCTTAAATTCTAAAAGCGTTGTAGAATTAATTTTTTATCAGTTCCTACGGCTTGTCAAGTATACTTATGAATTATTTGAATAAAATGACAAATTGATTTATCATGTGTAAAATAAGTTATATTAAAAAATTAAAGGCGGTTTGCAAAAATGTTCAGCAAAGATGCAATTTATAAAATAACGATCCCTATACCTTATCCGATTAAAGATGTGAACGTGTATGTTGTAAAAGGGGACGCATTGACATTAGTGGATGCAGGGATGAAAACGGAGGAAGCGTGGAGAGTTTTTGAACATAAGCTGAAGGAAATAGGGCTTGTGCCTGAGGATATTGAGCAAGTCATTCTTACCCACCATCATCCTGACCATATCGGTTTGCTCGATTTTTTAGATGGCGATCTTCGTGTTTTGGGCCATCGTTTGATTGCTCCTTGGCTTTCTCATGATGTGCGTTTTTTTGATCGGCAAAAGGAATTTTTTTTAGAATTGTTGAAGCAGTTTGCCGTCCCAGAGTCGTTTGCGTCACACTTAGATCATCTTGATCTTTCCTTATATCCACGCAATCATCCGCTGACCTCCTCCATTCAAGAAGGAGATGAAATAGACGGGATGCCTGGGTTTACAGTCATTGAGACTCCTGGACATGCCCAAAGCCATATCGTTTTGTACAATGAGGAAGACTGCCGAATGATCGGCGGCGATCATTTGCTGAAAACCATTTCCTCCAATCCTGTTCTTGAAATGCCGTATGAAGGAAAAGAGCGTCCAAAACCTCAGCTGCAATATAATGAATCTTTGAAAAAGCTTTTGCATATTCCGATTTCTGTTGTCTTTCCGGGTCATAAAGATGAATTTTTCGATCCTCACCTGTTGATTCGGAACCGTTTAGACAAACAGCATGAACGCGCGCTCACCGTATTAAAGCATTTAGAAAAACAGGAAATGACGGTGTTTGCTCTTTGCAAGCTTCTTTTTCCGTCTGCTTATCAACAAGAGCTTTTATTTGCTATATCAGAAACTGTTGCTCAGCTTGATTATTTAGAACAATATGGAAAAATTAACAAAAGAATAGAAAATGGCGTTTTACTTTTTTCCGCGCAACGAAGAGGTGACAAATAAATGAATTCGCGGCTTAAAGATCGATTGGTAGTTATTACGGGGGCATCGAGCGGGATCGGGGAAAAAATCGCAAGGATCGTTGCAGAAAGCGGTGGACATTTAGTTTTGCTGGCTAGGAGGAAGGATCGTCTCAAGAAACTTTCGGATGAGCTTCAAGCCTCTCACTCTATTTCTTGTACATATTACGAACTGGATGTCAGTGACCTTGACGCAGTTTCCGAAGTATTTACGGACATCACAGAGAATTTTGACCGAGTGGATGTTTTAGTCAATAATGCTGGTTTTGGCATTTTTCGAAATGCAGAGGAAGCAACATTCGAAGAGATGCAGCAAATGTTTAAAGTAAATGTGTTCGGATTAATTGCTGCGACAAAGCTGGTTCTTCCGAAGATGCTGACCCAACGGGAAGGGCATATTATTAATGTCGCCTCTCAGGCTGGCAAAATAGCTACTCCGAAATCAAGCATCTATTCTGCTACAAAACATGCTGTTTTAGGCTTTACGAACAGCTTGCGGATGGAAGTGGCGGACCGCGGGATTTTTGTAACATCTGTCAATCCGGGTCCAATTGAAACGGATTTTTTCAATCTTGCCGATACGTCAGGGGATTATGTGAAAAACGTCCAACGCTGGATGCTTAATCCGGAAGCTGTTGCACAAAAAATCGTGAGCGCGATGCTGACAAATAAACGGGAAATTAATATGCCTGTTTGGATGGAGCTTGGCGGGCTTGTTTATCGTCTCATGCCCTCCCTATTTGAAAAAGTTGCCGGAAATTTGTTTCGGCAAAAATGACCGGGAGCATGATGCAGGAAATGAACAGAAAGCTGAAGGCGGACTTTTCTCTAAAATCTCCGCTCTCACTTCTGAAAAGGCGCATCAAGCGTCTTTTTATTTTGACAAAAAATTCAGCTCGTTCACCGATTTGTCACCAACTTAAATCTTCTAAAAAACGCGGCTGTATTTTGAATAAGCTTTCCAAGCTTAATATCTGTTTTTCGATGCCGTACTTCGTTGTTATGCTCCTTTTGTACCGCGAAAAATGGCGCAAATTCCCATTGAAACCGAACGTATATTCCTATACAATAAAAATAAAATAAAACCGAACATACATTCTCATGAGGGGATGATGGAATGAATTATGAATCGTTTCCAAACCGGCATATATTATGCATCGATATGAAAAGCTTTTATGCGAGCTGTGCGGCGGTCATGCTGGGGCTTGATCCTTTAACAGCCCACATTGCTATCGTTGGGGACAAAGAGCGGACAGGAAGCATTGTATTGGCCGCTTCACCAAAACTGAAGGAAGATTTCGGAATTCAAACCGGATCCCGCTTATTTCAAATTCCAAACGACCCCCGCATCCGCCTCATCACTCCGAAAATGGCGACGTATTTACGGATTTCTGCTGAAATTACTCGGCTGCTGAACCGCTATGTTCCGAAAGAAAACATCCATGTTTACAGCGTAGATGAATGTTTTATTACTGCAGATGGAACAGAAAGACTTTGGGGGGATGCGCATAGTCTGGCCGAAAAAATTGTGGAAGATTTACGAAATGAATTTTCTCTCCCATGTGCGGTCGGGATCGGTCCAAACATATTGATGGCGAAGCTTTGTCTAGATTTGGAGGCGAAAAAGAAAGGTATAGCGGAATGGACGTATGATGATGTCAAAACGAAGCTGTGGAGCATCAAGCCGTTGCGTAAGATGTGGGGGATTGGGGCAAGACTTGAAAAAACGTTAAATCGAATGGGAATTTTTACAGTCGGTCAGCTCGCAAATTATCCGTTAGAGCTCCTTGAAAAGAAGTTCGGCGTCATGGGGAATCAGCTTTATTACCACGCATGGGGAATAGATCTTTCCGACATAGGCTCTCCGATTATGCTGGGGCAAATCAGTTTTGGAAAAAATCAAATATTGCTTCGCGACTATCCGGACCCCGAAGAGGTGAAATGCGTCATCTTAGAAATGTGCGAGGAAGTGGCAAAAAGAGCGAGGGAACACCGGATGGCGGGGAGAACAATCAGCCTTGGAATCGGCTACAGCCAAAAGGAAGGCGGAGGAGGATTTTACCGTTCAAAAACGATGGATGTCTCAACAAATATTACGATGGATCTTTATCGAGCCTGCCTTTCGCTGTTTGATCGTTTTTATGAGGGGAAGACAGTCAGAAAAATTTCCATCTCTCTTTCCAACGTGGAAAAAGACAGCGGCATGCAGCTTGATTTGTTTAGGCCGAACCGCATAAAAGAGCATCGTTTAGGATATGTAATGGATGCGATTCGGAACAAGCACGGCTCCAATGCACTGCTGCGCGCTGTTTCGTATACGAAGGCAGGAACGAGTCTTCACCGCAACAAGCTGATCGGCGGGCATTATGCGTAACGAATATGAAGAAAAGAAAGCAAAGGATGGGATAAACAATGATTCAGGATCGTGGAAGCATAAAATGGACAGCTATGATGCTGCCCGAGCATGTGAAATTACTAAGGGAATACAATGAAAGTTTAGATAAAGTCGAAAAACCGGTTTTAGATGAACAAAAATATGAAGAATTTAATGAAGTTATCTGTGAGGCTATGGAAGAGAACATGACTCTACAATTCACCTATTATCAAAAAGGTGAAATAAAGAAGCTTGTCGGCAATATTCATTATATCGATCAGCTAAAAAGAGAATTACGAATTGTTGATTACTTGACTAAAAAACATGTTTTAAAATTAGGAGATATTATTGAAATTGAGCAATACTAAGAAAACAGCATTAGAAATACAAATTTAATAGGGGTAGCGTAAGGTCAGGAAAATGCAGATTTACAACGCTTAGAAAATGACGATAATTAACAGCCCAATTTCTAAAAATTTGAGAAATTGGGCTTTTTGCGTGCGCCCGGCGGCGTCCTATAATGGAATAACTAAAACATGATCTCAATCTTAAAATCAATTAATTTTTCTTTCACTAAAAAAGCACCCGTTAGTGAATAAGTGACATTCACGGTTAACTAAAAACAATTAAGTTTCACTCTGCCACTATAGGGTCATTTTCTGGAATAAGTAAGAGAATTATTTTCTTAGCTCCTGTAATAATTTACACTTATTAAAAAAAGCTTTGACATTAGCTGTGTCAGGGCGTCCACAACAAGAGTGTTGGGGCATGAAGAAAAAGCGTTTTTGTAGCTATCATCTTCTTAAAGCCTCTCAGAAGCCCTCACAGGCTTTCTAAGGGCTATCCTATTCTATTTCCGCCAAAAAGTTGAACAGTCTGCTTTATCCTGAATATTAAATTCAATCATTTTCTCCAGCAACTCGTAATTTACCGGCTCATTCCACGGAATTCGAAACAAGCCTTTGGTAGCGCTGTAGCCAGCTTGGGCGATTTCATCGGCAAAATGCATCATTGTCTTTTCTTCAGGTGAAACGCTCAAATGATGCTTCGCTGTGGAAAAGCCGATGATAAATGTGCCGTGATCGGTAAACATTGGCGTATTCCACTTGATTTGCGGTTTCAAATTTGGAAATTTATTGGCAACCCACGCCAAAATTTCCTCTGTTCGGTCGCGGTGGCTGGGGTTATCAATACCTGCTAAATATTTTGCAAAAACTTCCATGTCTCCCTCCTCAAAAATCCGTATTGTCAAAAGTTTTTTAATAAAAACCTGTAAAACTCTTGGTATTAATGGACATGTGGGTAAAAAACGTTCTCCCCCCTTTAGGAGAGAAATTCTGACTGCATCTTTCCACCGAGGCTTTACATTGAGTGACGAGTATGATAGGCTATAAAGCCTTACACAACAAGGATTGGCTGCGTCTTTACGTAAAGAATCATGCTCGTGGAGGCTCAATGTCAAGCCTTCAATATTCGAAGAGTTTTCATATTTCTTTTGACACTATCCAAAAATCGATAGTTGCTACTAAAATTATACAAGAATGATATATTGTTGGACATATTATAAAATTAGGTATAACTTTAGCTTACTTAAGAATACATATATGGACAGCCATGATGCTGCCCGAGCATGTGAATTTACGAAGGGAATACATGAAAGTTTAGATAAAGTCGAAAAACCGGTTTTGGATGAACAAAAATATGAAGAATTTAATGAAGTTATCTGTAGAGCTATGGAAGAGAACATGACTCTACAATTCACCTATTATCAAAAAGGTGAAATGAAGAAACTTGTCGGGAATATTCATTATATCGATCAGCTAAAAAGAGAATTACGAATTGTGATTACTCGACCAAAAAACATGTTTTTAAATTAGGAGATTGTTGAACAATTTTTCGTTTCGGGTTCGGTTTTAATCCTTTGTGGCAAATACTTGTGTATCGAAATCAGAATGAATGATAACTGCAATTCCATTAGGTTTGAGAACACGGTATATTTCCTCTATTGCTTTCTGGGGTTCTTCTATCCATTCTAAAACTTCAACACACATAACTTTTTCAAATGTCCCTTCCTCAAATGAGAGGTTAGCTCCATCTCCTTGAATAAACTCAAGTTTATCGGGGCTTCCTTTGTCTATCCAGGTCTTTTTGGCTCTTTCAATACGAATAGCACTATAATTTAAACCTGTTAACTTTCCGAAATACGGGTAAAGATTAAAGAGAAAAGATCGGCTTTTCCTGTATTGCAACCTACATTTAGAATGCTATCTTCCTGGTTGAATTTGAAGTTTTTCGAAATAAAACTTCCATTGTTCAATAACATCAAATTTGGTGGGGTAAGAAAGAATTCTTGTGCCATAAGTCCCCTCCAGTTTGGAAAGACTAACCGTATTCTATATAAATAGTTGAAATTCCTTTTTCAACAAGTAAATTATTTAATGTTTATTTTCCAATAAAATCATCTTCGGGCTGATTCCTTCCTTTTGGGATTAGGCGTAAAACATATCTTTTCTCCATTTTCTAATGCCCTCTAGGCTGTTCAAGGATAACAATACAGTCTTTTGTATAACAGTCCGCTTTACGAACACTCATCGGTTATGTTCATTTTGCCGATTCTGTCCGAGGGACATTGACCATCATAGATGAAGAGGGAAAAAAGGCATCCATTTCCCTGCCAAAAATTGTGGATGTGTGTTTTCAATAAGCGGAGAGAGCTAAAATATGATAGAATGGAGGCAAAATCAAAAAAGGATGATTTCAGCCTATGAACATTTCGTTTACAAACGCAGCGAAAGCAAAGCTTAAAGAGATATTGGAAATGAACGAAAACCGCTATATAAAGCTGAAATATGATACAGATGGTTGCGGCTGTGTCATGAGCGGTGTTACTGTTCTTTGGCTTGTGAAAGATCTTGATGAGGATGATATGAAAATTGATACAAATTTTGTCCCGGTGTACGTGGAGCGATCAAAGCTTGTTTTTTTAGATGATGAATTGCAAATCGATTATCACGGGCAAAAACAAATATTCATGCTCAAAAGTCCAATGCAAATTTACAATCCAAGAATGAGCTGCATTGTGAAATGAGGGAACAAAATTGAAGGAACGTCTAGCTTCTTTAAAGAACATTGCTTTAAATAAAACATGGGTGTCCTTTCTCCATGACAATCATCCGTACACCCTTCTGCATTGGTCTGTAGGAGGAATGGGATATGAAAAAAAGGATGTGTGGCTGATTCAAGATGAAATGACGTTTGAAGCGGAAGAGTTTGCCACGATCGATGAAGCAATTGCATGGATGGAAAAAAACATGCAGAATATTCACGATGTATTAGGATAAAAAAGCATGCATTGGTCAAAGGAAGGGAAAAAATATGAAAGATGCATGGAATCTCAAAGATCAGATCGGCGAAGAAAAAGCGAAAAAGCTTATAGATATGAAGAAACAAATTGAAGAAGAAAAAGAGAAATTAAAAAAACTGGAATTGGAGCGTAAAAGAAAAGAGGAACAAAAGCGGGAAAAACAGAAAAGCTTTGCTGAATTGCTCGCAGAAAGCGACTTGAAATGGGAAGATTTTAAATAAAAAGCTGGAAAGGAGGCTGTCCAAAAAGTCAGGGTTCACTGACTTTTGGAGCCCCTTCATTTTAGGGACTTATCGGACAGACCATTTTTCCTGTCTTGTTTATATCCTCCAGAAGTCTTATAAAGGACTTTTCTTATGTTTTCTTTCTTCATTACGTTCTTCAAAAGTTGTATGACGGACATTCAGCACATACAACTGCTTCTTGTTGGACTTCATTGCCTCTATGAAGGACATTTACAAATTTTATTCGATTATTTTTGTCCTTCACAGTAGTATTTTTCCCCGATCCTTCATTTTAGGAACTTATCGGACAGCCCCTTAATTCCCAACATTTATTATGCCGCCATGAATTTGTTTAGAAAACACTTTCTTTTATAAATGAAAAAGAATTCCCACAAGAGAATAGATAATGACAGTTGAAAATAAGATTGTCATATGAAACAGAGAATAAAGAAACATAGATTTTGCCCATTTCTCTGAATCCATTTTTTTATAGCCGAAAATGCTTAACATAAGCCACAGAACGCTTAAAAGAAGGGCTACTAACATAAGACCGAGGCTTAAAGGCCCAAAAAGAAAGCTTGCTGCAATTAAAATAATTAAATAAATATTCGTTTGTATATATGCTCTTTTAACACCTTTGACAACTGGGAGCATAGGGACCTTCGCAGCCTTATACTCATCGTGCTTGCGAATAGCTATAGCATAAAAATGAGGCATTTGCCAAATAATTGAAATCACAAACAAACCAAGAATGGCTGGATGTGTCACGTCCGGATGAACAGCAGCCCATCCGATGAGAGGGGGCATTGCTCCAGAAATACTGCCAATTTCCGTATTATAAATTGTTCTTCTCTTGCTCCACATCGTATATGGGACAACATAAAAAAACAAACCTAGAAACCCTAGGAATGCTGCTAGAGGAGTTGTTAATGCAAGAGCTGCAATTCCTAAAATAGACATACAGATTCCAAGCCATAATACTGTTTTAGGCTTTATTGCTCCTGTCACAGTCGGTCTGTTTTTCGTCCTTTCCATGATAGAATCTATATCTCGGTCATATAAGTTGTTAAAAGCTCCAGCTGCACCCATTACGAAAATCGATCCAATCAAAGCAAATAACATTTCCGGCAATTTCTCAAACAGGCTGATCTGATACGTATACAATGCCAATGTCAATCCAGCCAACATCGGAACGAGATTTGATTGAATAATTCCAATTTTACAAGTTTCAGCCAAAATTTGGGGCAAAGTTGGTTTCTGTGTTGTAAGGCTTTCTTCTTTTCGCATTCTTCCCCTCTTCCTTTTTCACTCATGATCTATAAATCTAGGAGGACATTGTTGATAGTTGCGTCCAGCATAATGAGAAATTATAATTTGTATACTGATTAGAATTTATATACTATCTGGTATGTTAATGCTATATGGTATGATTGTCAAGAGAGAGGGAGGATAGCAAATTGGTCAGAGGAAGATTAACCCAAGAGGAGCGAAAAAAAGAAACGCGGCAATTACTTTTAGAGTCAGCTGTTGAAATCTTTGCTCGATTCGGCTTTCACGGCGCTTCTGTTGATAAAATTGCAGAACATGCCGGATTTAGCAAAGGGGCGGTATATGCCCATTTTCGTTCCAAAGAAGAGCTCTTTTTAGCTATTTTGGAGCAACAAATGCAATTGCATGTGGACAACATTCTTCAAGTCATAGACGGACAGCATTCGCTTTCACATTTTATCGAAACGATGGATGAATATTTCCTGTCAGTTAGGCAGAAAAATCGAACGTGGAGCATGCTTAACATGGAATTTTTTCTTTATGCGATGCGTGAAGAATCGGTACGCCGAAAATGGTCTGACATGATAACGGAAGCGGTACAACAAATTTCCAAGGCGATTGAAAAATTGAAGTCGAAAGAGAATAACGATTCTGCTCTATCTGCGGATGAAATAGCATGGACTATTCTTTCGTTAGAAAACGGTTTAGCGATATTTTATTATATTAGCGAAGACTGTGTGCCCCTTCATTTATACGGAAAAGCACTGCAAAATTTGCTTCGATCCCCTCATTAGAAAATATTCAAGCTTAAACGGATTTCAAAATATATTAGTCCAAAAATTTTTCAAGATAGGAATGGGCGGCGCTGTTCAATGAACAGATACATATAGTTGTAAATCCGGTTTATGTGCTATGAACAATCGTTTAGCCATCGAGATTGCAACACGATCGTGCGAATCCCATCCGTTTCGGCAGGAACATCAACTGGATAGCTAAATTGAATTTTCAACAGTCATGTGAATCCGAAAATAAATAAGCGGGGATCGGCCCCGCCTGTTTTAATCGCGATGGATTGTATAAAGAGACTGTTTTGTTGCGTTTATAAGCGCTTCGTACTCTTCTTCCAGCAGATCTTTTGCTTTCGCTGCTTGGACATTTTCTAGCAGCTGCTCTTGCTTGCTCGCTCCGGCAATGCAGGAGGCTACAACACGCTGATGAAGAACATATTTTACGGCTGTTTCCGTCCGAGTGCGATCCGGGCATGCTGAATCGATGCTGTGCAAAGCTTCTTTTAATTCATCGAACGTGTAGTCTAAATATCCATTGTTCTTGACGCGCTCAGAGGCTTTTTCGAGCGGGCGCTCTGTCAAGAGGCCTTGAGCCAACGGCCCTCTGGCAATAACAGAAACGTTATGCTCCTGAATCAAAGAAAACCATTCTTCTGGGCGCCGGTCAAGAAGGCTGTATTGCATCATGATTGAAACGATATTGGAGCGTTTCAACCATTCTTTCATAACGTTCGGCCGAATCGAAGAAATGCCGTAGTAGCGGATGACGCCTTCCTGCTTTAACTCTTCGAACGCTTCAATCGTTTCATCGATCGGGTCGTCGATTGTTCCTCCGTGAAGCTGATATAAGTCGATATAGTCTGTACCCAGCCGTCTTAAGCTTTCTTTCACTTCTTCCTTTATGTATTTCTTGGAAGGATCCCACCACCATCCGTCTTTGCCAACTTCAAACCGGTTTCCTACTTTTGTTGCTAAAATGATATCGTTTCGACGCGATTTAAGAGCCCTTCCGACAAATTCTTCATTCAGGCCTTGATCATAAAGATCTGCTGTATCAAAAAAATTAATCCCCAATTCAAGCGCTTGGTCAATCAGCGAACGCGCATGCTTTTCGTCGCGGCCAAGCGACATGCATCCAAGACCGATTTCGCTCACATACAGCTCGGATGTTCCCAATCTGCGCTTTTTCAAAAAGATCACCTCTCTTTTTCTCTTCTAATTTGAAAGTAGTATAAACTTTTTGAAAAAGCAAATATTTCATATTCATGATGAAGCCATTCATAGACTGTTTTATATCGTTTTGCTGCCTCCTTTAAGCTGTAAGCAATTTCCTTCGGCTTTCCGATCATCACAACCCGGTTATAATTCCGATACATGAGCAATCGCTCCGCCTCCTTTTTAATTATGGTAGAATGTATGAAGAATGATTGGACAATAGAACAGGAGTTGAATATATGAACCGTTTAAACGAGGAAACGATTGCGAAGGAAAAAATTTTTTCAGGGAAGATTATTGATGTATATGTGGAAGATGTCCGTCTCCCAAACGGAGAAAATGCGAAACGTGAAGTCGTGAAGCATCCGGGTGCAGTTGCCGTGATTCCTATTACAAACGAAGGGAAAATTGTCATGGTGAGACAATATCGCAAAGCTTTAGAACGCCAGCTTGTGGAAATTCCTGCCGGAAAGCTTGAAAAAGGGGAGTCACCTGAAATCACAGCAAGAAGAGAGTTGGAAGAAGAAACGGGCTATGGATGTGAATCATTAAAACATGTCATTTCGTTTTATACTTCACCGGGCTTTGCTGATGAACTCGTTCATCTTTATTTAGCTGAAGGATTGATAAAGCTGGAAAATAAAGCGAGTTTGGATGAAGACGAGTTTGTCGAGGTGCTGGAAGTAACCCTTGAGGAAGCGAGAAAATTGATAGAAGAAAAAGAAATTTACGATGCAAAAACTGCTTATGCGGTTCAATATTTAACATTAAAACAATTGAGTGAGGAGATATGAACGCTTTTTTCGCAGATTTGCACATTCATATCGGCAGAACAAATACAGGAAAACCGGTAAAGATTACGGGGGCCAAGTCGCTGACGCTTGAAAATATTTTTATAGAAGCAGCTGAGAGCAAAGGTATGGATATAATTGGCATTATTGATTGCCATGTCCCCGAAGTAATCAAGGAAATTGAAGATGGCATCAGAAGGGGAAAGTATGAGGAATTAATGGAAGGGGGAGTCCGCTATCAAAATTCGACACTTATTTTAGGTACGGAGCTTGAAATATTTGATGAACATTGCAATGGGCCGATCCACGTTTTATGCTTTATGCCGACTTTAGAAAAGATGAAGGAATTTTCCCGTTGGATCAGCTCCCATTTAAAAAATATTCATTTAAGCTCTCAACGGGTATATGTTGAAGGGAAAAGACTTCAGCATAAAGTGAAAAGCTTGGGCGGATTGTTCATTCCGGCGCATATTTTTACTCCTTTTAAAAGCTTGTACGGAAAAGGGGTTCAGCGAAGCTTGACAGAAGTTTTTGATCAAACACTCATCGATGCGGTCGAGCTCGGTTTGAGCAGCGATACTAACATGGCAAGCCGTATTCGTGAACTAGCTTCCTATCCATTTTTAACGAACTCAGACGCCCATTCATTGCCAAAAATCGGGCGGGAATATCAAAAGTTGTTGTTAAAAGCGCCGACGTTTCAGGAATTGGTGATGGCGATCAAAAAAGAAAACGGCAGAAAAATTGAGGCGAATTACGGATTAAACCCGAAACTTGGAAAGTATTATGAAACGTTTTGTGAAGCGTGCCAAAAAACAGTAGGCTTGACAGATGAGGGATGCTGTCAAATATGTGGAGGAGTAAAAATTACAAAAGGTGTAAAACAGCGGGTTGAAGAACTGGGGGATAAAACAAATCATGCGCCGAAAAGGCCCCCTTATATTCATCAAGTCCCGCTAGCTTTTCTGCCTGGCATTGGCCCTAAAACATTAAAAAAATTAAAGCATTATTTTGGAACGGAAATGAATATTTTACACAAAGTTCCGTACGCCAATCTTGTCGAAGTGGTTCCGGAAAAAATCGCCGCTTCCATCATCTCGGCAAGAGAAGGCACCCTTTATGTGCAATCAGGGGGAGGAGGAAAATACGGAAAAGTGGAAGGTGCGTAAATTTTCGCGCCTTTTCTTTTTTTCTAGTAAAAATACGAATATGTACCATCCGTTCTCTCATACAATCTAGTAAAGAAAGACAGGAGAGGATAGGAAATGCAGAATATTCAGCGTTTTTTACTAAAACAATTGAAAGATCAATCAACCGTCTATTTATTTGTGCTTATATTGTTCATAATGGGAGTAATTTTTGGCGCAATCATCGTAAACAGCATGAGCATTACGCAAAAAGAAGATCTGTATTATTATTTAAACCTGTTTTTTGGACAAGTATCGGACGGAAAACTTGCCAGCTCGTTTGAAATGTTCAAGCAAAGTTTTTTCCACAATACAAAATATGTAGGGCTTATGTGGCTTCTAGGCATTTCGATCATTGGTCTGCCGATTATTTTTATCATGTTATTTTTAAAAGGAATGGTCGTTGGATTTACAGTCGGATTTTTAGTAAATCAAATGAAATGGGGCGGATTTTTGCTGTCATTCGTTTCCGTTTTGCCGCAAAATTTGTTGCTGATACCTGTGTTTCTTATTATGAGCGCATCGGCAATTTCTTTTTCCTTCAAGCTCATTAGACAGCTTTTTGTAAAAAAGTTCCACGATCAGCCGTTTCGAATGTTTGCAGGCTATGCAGTCACATTTTCTTGCTTGATCGCCGTTATATTGCTCGCTGCAATGTTAGAAGCATATGTTTCCCCGATCCTGATGAGAGGGACGATCGATTTTATTTATAAATAATAATTATTATTTAATATAAATTTTATTTTTTAATTTAAAATTATTTCAGTTGGACACTTTCTTTTATTTTGTTATAATATATGAGGAATGCGGCGAGGGAGGGAAAGTGTCATGGAAAACCGCATAGAGCGTATAAAAAAGCAGTTGCATTCTTCAAGCTATAAATTAACCCCGCAAAGGGAAGCAACCGTTCGTGTTTTGCTTGAACATGAAGAGGATCATTTAAGTGCCGAAGATGTTTACCTCCTCGTTAAGGAAAAATCGCCTGAGATCGGGCTCGCAACAGTGTACAGAACGCTGGAATTGTTAACTGAGCTGAAAATTGTTGATAAAATAAACTTTGGAGACGGGGTTTCCAGATATGATTTGCGCAGGGAAGGAGCCGCTCATTTTCACCATCATCTCGTATGTATGGAATGCGGTTCCGTTGATGAGATTCAGGAAGATTTATTAGAAGATGTTGAAAAAATTGTCGAACGAGATTGGAAGTTTAAAATTAAAGATCATCGTCTAACTTTTCACGGCATATGCCACCGCTGTCAGGAAAAAGAAAAAGAAGATAACAAGAAAGAATAAAGCCTTTTCCGCGAGGGGAAAGGTTTTTTTATATTATATACGTATAAAGATTGTCCAGACGGTCATATCTTTAAATATAAGAAAATATGGCCTTGTGGAGGACGAACATGGAAAAATGGACGAAAACCGTAAAGAATATGCTTAAAATTTTTATCTTGTTTACAGGATTTACGATTTTGTTCTACTATGCTATTATATGGGTTAACTTGGAATATCAAGATTACCATCGCTATGACGAGCCTGAAGGATCTGCCGTAAAGGTGACAAGCGTTGTGGAAGAACAGAACGATAATTGGCTGAATCGCTTAATATTCTTTTATTTAAACGGGGAGTAGAGAAGATTGAACGATCATATCCAAGATTTTATTCATTATTTGACCGTTGAGAGAGGACTTGCGAACAATACGATCGTTTCATATGAGCGAGACTTGAAATCGTACAAGCAATTTTTGAACGAAAAACTGAATATTCAAGAAGTGCAAAATATTCAACGCTATCATATTTTGCAATATTTGCATTTTTTGAAAGATCAAGGGAAATCCAGTAAGACAATCGCCCGGCATATCGCCTCAATCCGCGCTTTCCATCAATTTTTGTTAAGGGAAAAAGCTGCGGATGAAGACCCGTCCGTCCATATTGAAACACCGCAGATTGAACGGAAGCTTCCGAAAGTGCTGTCTCTTGAGGAAGTGGAGCGGCTTCTTGAAACGCCTGAGCTGACCTCACCGATTGGATATAGAGATAAAGCAATGCTTGAACTTTTATATGCGACAGGTATTCGGGTGAGTGAAATGGTTTATTTGAATCTTTCAGACGTCCATTTGATTATGGGATTTATCCGCTGCTACGGAAAAGGGAAAAAAGAACGGCTCGTTCCGATTGGAGAAAAAGCAACAAAAGCGCTGGAGGAATATTTGGAAAAGGGCCGGCCAAAGCTTGTAAGACAGAAGCATAAAACGGATGCCTTATTTTTAAACCATCATGGAAAAAGAATTTCCCGCCAAGGATTTTGGAAAAATTTAAAATCGATTGCGGTTAAAGCAGGAATACAAAAAGAATTGACTCCTCATACATTGCGACATTCCTTTGCCACCCATCTGCTTGAAAACGGCGCTGATCTAAGAGCGGTGCAAGAAATGCTAGGTCATGCTGATATTTCAACCACGCAAATTTATACTCATGTGACAAAAACACGTTTAAAAGATGTATATAAAATGTACCACCCCCGTGCTTAAAGCCATCGTCATGCTAAAAATCAAGTTGCTCGTCTGTTTCGGCAAGTATTAGGAAAAAATATAATCATCACCGCTTTCAAATGGCAGGAGGAATTTAACATGCAGCATACTTATAAACGCGTCTTTTTAATTGTAATGGATTCAGTTGGAATCGGCGAAGCACCGGATGCAGAGCTTTATAACGATAAAGGTGCTGACACGCTTGGACATATCGCTGAACATCTCGGCGGTTTGCATTTGCCGAATTTAGCGAAGCTCGGATTGGGGAATATACGTGAAATAAAAGGTGTTCCAAAGACAGACAAGCCGCTCGCCTTCTATACAAAAATGAAAGAAGCTTCAGCAGGAAAAGATACGATGACTGGTCATTGGGAGCTGATGGGGTTAAAAATCGATTCTCCTTTTCAAGTATTTCCAGACGGCTTCCCAGAAGAACTGATAGAGGAGCTTGAAAAAAGAACCGGGCGAAAAGTGCTTGGCAATAAGCCGGCAAGCGGTACGGCAATTATAGAAGAGCTTGGAAAAGAACATATGAAAACAGGAGCTATCATTGTCTATACGTCGGCAGACTCTGTTTTACAGATTGCTGCACATGAAAAAGTCATTCCTCTGAACGAATTATATCAAATTTGTCAAATTGCCCGCGAACTGACTTTGGATGAAAAGTACATGGTTGGGCGCGTTATAGCTCGTCCGTTTGTCGGGGAGCCGGGGAATTTTGAACGGACTGCCAACCGGCATGACTATGCTTTAAAGCCTTTCGGCCGAACAGTTATGAACGAGTTGAAGGACGGAGGATTTGATGTAATTGCCCTTGGAAAAATTTCCGATATTTATGACGGCGAAGGCATTACAGATGCAATCCGGACAAAGTCGAATATGGATGGAATGGACAAATTGATCCAAACATTCGACCGGGATTTTACAGGTCTTTCCTTTTTGAACCTTGTCGATTTTGATGCAAAATTCGGCCATAGAAGAGATCCTGAAGGGTATGGACAAGCGCTTGAGGAATTCGATGCTCGTCTTCCTGAAGTGTTCAAAAAAATGAAGGAAGAAGACCTGCTCATCATCACAGCAGACCATGGAAACGACCCTCTTCATCACGGTACAGATCATACTAGAGAATATGTTCCGCTGTTAGTTTATAATTCAACCTATACAAAAGGAAAAGAACTGCCAATCAGAGAAACATTTGCAGATGTAGGCGCAACCATTGCAGAAAATTTCGGCGTGCAAATGCCAAATTACGGAACAAGCTTTTTAACAGAATTGAAGCAGGGGGATTGATCAATGTCAATTGTGGAAGAAGTTGAAAAGGCCTCTCAATTTTTAAAAGATAAATGCAAACAAACTCCAGAGATCGGTCTCATTCTAGGATCAGGTTTAGGAGTTCTCGCCGAAGAAGTGGAGGATGCTGTAACCATTCCATACAGCGACATTCCTTATTTTCCGGTTTCCACTGTTGAAGGGCATAAAGGCCAATTCGTAATTGGGGAGCTAAATGGGAAAACAGTAGCGATCATGCAAGGGAGATTCCATTTTTACGAAGGGTATAGTGTAAAGCAAGTGACATTTCCTGTGCGAGTCATGAAGGCGCTGGGTATTCATTCCTTAATTGTGACAAATGCAGCCGGAGGGATCAATCAGTCATATCAGCCAGGTGATTTAATGCTGATTACCGATCATATTAACAACATGGGGCAAAACCCTTTAATTGGCGAACATACCCCTGAGCTTGGCGACCGTTTTCCCGATATGTCGGAAGCGTACGATAGCAGACTAATCCAGCTGGCAAAAGAAGCAGCGAAAGAGCTTGGCATCGAAATAAAAGAGGGGGTTTATGTTGCCAATACTGGACCGTCCTATGAAACGCCGGCTGAAATACGGATGTTAAGAGCGATCGGGGGAGACGCAGTTGGCATGTCAACAGTTCCAGAAGTGATAGTGGCGAATCAAGTCAAAATGAAAGTGCTTGGCATTTCATGTATTACGAACATGGCGGCGGGTATTTTAAAACAGCCTTTGACGCATGAAGAAGTCATGAAAACGGCGGAAATGGTTCGGGCTGATTTTATAGCGCTAGTAAAATCCATCGTAGCCAAAATGTAGAAAAAGGTGATTTGCATGCGAATGGTCGATTTAATAGAGAAGAAGCGGGATGGGAAAGCGCTCACAAAAAAAGAAATCCGTTATATCATTGAAGGATATACGACCGGGGAGATTCCGGACTATCAAATGAGCGCTTTCGCCATGGCCGTTTTTTTTAGAGGGATGACGGAAGAGGAAATGGCGGAGCTCACAATGGCAATGGTTGATTCTGGAGAAAAGATCGATCTTAGTGAAATTAAAGGGATAAAAGTGGATAAGCATTCGACCGGAGGAGTTGGCGATAAAACTACGTTGGTGCTTGCGCCGCTTGTGGCTTCTGCTGGTGTTCCTGTTGCTAAGATGAGCGGAAGAGGTCTTGGCCATACCGGCGGAACGATTGATAAACTAGAATCGATCCCGGGGTTTCATGTTGAAATAGACAATCAACAGTTTGTCCGTCTCGTCAATCAAAATAAAATTGCAGTCGTTGGACAAACGGGGAATTTAACTCCCGCTGATAAAAAACTGTACGCATTAAGAGATGTGACAGCGACGGTTAACAGTATTCCTCTTATTGCCAGCTCCATCATGAGCAAAAAAATCGCTGCCGGAGCGGATGCCATTGTTTTAGATGTTAAAACCGGATCGGGCGCTTTTATGAAAAATATAGAAGAATCAAAAAAACTGGCAAAAGCGATGGTGAAAATAGGGGAAAACGTCGGCAAAAAAACGATTGCCGTGATCTCCGATATGAGTCAGCCGTTAGGGTTTGCGATCGGAAACGCTCTTGAAGTCCAAGAAGCGATTGATACATTAAAAGGTGAAGGTCCTGAAGATTTAACTGAACTATGTTTAACGCTTGGCAGCTATATGGTGTATATGGCGGAAAAAGCAGACAGTTTAGAAAAAGCGCGTAAACTGCTCGAGCAATCCATTGCTTCAGGAAAAGCTTTAGAGACTTTTAAAACATTTGTCTCTGCCCAAGGGGGAGATGCCTCAATTGTGGACGATCCATCAAAATTGCCGCATTCTTCGTATACATTCGAATTAAAGGCGAAAGAAGAAGGCTATGTAAACGAAATTGCAGCTGATGCAGTCGGGACTGCCGCCATGTGGCTTGGTGCCGGAAGAGCGACGAAAGATGCTGCAATTGATTTGGCAGTCGGCCTCATCCTCCATAAAAAAATAGGCGATTACGTAAAAAAGGGAGAAACATTCGTTACAATTTACAGCAATCAACAAGATATTGAAAAGGTGAAACAAACTTTATACGACAGCATTAAAATTTCGAAAAACAAAACAAAACAGCCTGTCCTTATTTATGAAACAATAACAAATTAGAAAAGAAAAAAGAATCGGGATTACCCGATTCTTTTTTTGTATAACTTTTTAATAATTGGAAAAAATGGGTTTTATACAGATAATTTTACCAGTAAAAATTCATTCTCATTTCATTTTTAGAGTCTTTTACATTTCATTAGATTAGATTGCAGTTACATATGAGGAATGGAGGATGTGGAAATGAAACAATTACTACTGTCTGTCATGGCAACATTTGTTCTTTTTTTTGGGGTTTCAACGGCTGCGTGGGCAGAAGAAAAAAATGTCAAACTAGTAGATGGAGTGAAATCGGCTATATTGATTGAGCGGGATACAGGTCAAGTATTATATGAAGAAAATTCAGATACACCGCTGCCGCCCGCCAGTATGACGAAAATCATGACGCTTCTTCTTATTATGGAAGCTCTTGATAAAGGAAAGATTCAAATGGATGAAAAAGTAAGAGCGAGCGAATATGCAGCATCCATGGGGGGATCGCAAATCTTTTTGGAGCCTGGGGAAGAAATGACAGTGGAAGATTTATTAAAAGGAATTGCGATTGCTTCCGGCAATGATGCGTCTGTCGCGATGGCGGAGAGAATTGCAGGATCAGAAGAACAGTTTGTATCCATGATGAATCAAAAAGCGAAAGAGCTCGGTCTGAAAAATACGCATTTTAAAAATTCGACCGGATTACCTGCAAAAGGACATTATTCGTCGGCAAAGGACATGGCGGTTATTGCCAAAGAGCTATTAAAATATGAAGAAATTACGAAATTTACGGGAACATATGAGGATTATTTGCGAGAAGGAACAGACAAAAAATTTTGGTTGGTCAATACAAATCGGCTTGTGAAATTTTACGACGGAGTTGACGGTGTAAAAACAGGTTATACAAACGAAGCGAAATACTGTTTAACGGCAACAGCCAAAAAAGGGAATATGCGGGTGATTGCTGTTGTATTTGGAGCTAAAACGCCAAAAGATCGAAATGCTCAAATCACGAAGCTGTTAGACTATGCCTTTTCCCAGTATGAAACCCATCCTCTGTTTAAACGAAACGAAGTGGTGACAAAAGCAAAACTGAGCAAAGGAAGCGATAAAGATGTACAGCTGATCACTTCGGAGCCTGTTTCCATTATAACCAAAAAGGGCGAAAGCATTGATGATATTAAACAAGAAATTATGTTTAAAAACCACCTGGTAGCGCCAGTGAAAAAAGGGGATGAGCTTGGAACCCTCGTGCTGAAAAAGAATGGAAAGGTTTTTGCTGAAAGCAAGCTTGTAGCTAAACAAGATGTTCGCGTTGCGAGCTGGTGGAAGCTGTTCAAAAGGGTTCTAGGCGAATGGACGAAGGCCGAAAAATGATATTTTTGGCGAAATTCCACTAGTTTTGTCTTCAGGCAGGAAATATGAAAGGTCAACTCGAAAGATTCAATATCATAGTTGAAGGAGGAATATGATCTTGAGTCTAGCGGTTGACCTTGAAGTAAAAGAAAACGTGTTATTGATACGTCTGTCAGGGGAGCTCGACCACCATACAGCAGAGGAACTTCGGCAAAAAGTCAATGATGCCATCGAAAATAACTCTATTCAACATATTTTATTAAATTTAGAACAATTAACTTTTATGGATAGCTCTGGACTTGGAGTGATTCTCGGGCGTTATAAGCAAATAAAACATCTCGGCGGTGAAATGATTGTTTGCGCCATCTCCCCGAGTGTAAAGCGTCTTTTTGACATGTCAGGTTTATTTAAAATTATTCATCTGGCCGAGACAGAGAAAGCGGCTTTGCAAACGTTGGGGGTGGCGTCATGAAAAACGAAATGAAGCTTCAATTTTCCGCTGTAAGTCAAAATGAATCATTTGCAAGAGTAGCTGTAGCTTCCTTTATCGCACAGCTGGATCCGACGATCGATGAACTAACCGAAATCAAAACAGTAGTTTCCGAAGCTGTGACAAATGCGATCATTCACGGTTATGAAAATAATCCTGACGGTATTGTGTATATTTCCTGCACGCTAGAGGACCATATCGTTCATTTGACGATTCGAGATGAAGGGGTAGGAATTGACAACATTGAAGAAGCTAGACAGCCGCTTTTTACAACAAAGCCTGAGCTGGAGCGTTCAGGAATGGGATTTACCATCATGGAAAATTTTATGGATGAAGTGAAAATAGAATCGGAAAAAAATAAAGGCACAATCATTCGATTAACAAAACATCTTACAAAAAGCAAAGCTTTATGTAATTAAGGAGATTAGCTTATGGATGTGGAGGTCAAGAACGAACATTCGAATGGACAATTGAAGGATCAGGAAGTCAGGGATTTGATTAAAAGAAGCCAGCAAGGCGATCAGGCAGCCCGCGATTTGCTTATCCAAAAAAACATGCGGCTCGTTTGGTCAGTTGTGCAGCGATTTTTAAACCGAGGCTATGAGGCGGATGATCTATTTCAAATCGGCTGCATTGGCTTAGTGAAATCGGTCGATAAGTTTGATTTGTCGTATGATGTTAAATTTTCCACTTATGCTGTTCCGATGATTATAGGAGAAATTCAACGATTCATCCGGGATGACGGAACAGTAAAAGTGAGCCGTTCATTAAAAGAGCTCGGAAATAAAATTAGACGGGCTAGAGAGGAACTGTCCAAAACACTTGGCAAGGTGCCAACAGTAGGGGAGATCGCTGACTACTTAGATATTTCACCTGAAGATATCGTTCTTGCACAAGAAGCTGTACGTGCACCTTCCTCCATCCATGAAACGGTTTATGAAAATGATGGCGATCCGATTACATTGCTGGATCAAATTGCAGATCAAAATGAGCAAAAATGGTTTGATCAAATAGCATTAAAAGATGCTATGAACGATTTAGGCGAGCGGGAGCGGCTGATCGTTTATTTGCGGTATTATAAAGATCAAACACAGTCGGAAGTCGCAAAACGGTTAGGAATCTCACAAGTTCAGGTGTCCAGACTGGAAAAGAAAATATTAAAGCAAATGAAAGACCGAATGAGCGGATAGCTCTTTGGTCTTTTTTTGTGGAAATAAATGGTCTTGATCATTTTGCATGAGGGAGTGGCGAACGTTTCATACTATTAGAAAAAAGTAGGATGTGACAGGGCGTGAATAAAACGGTTTATGTGCGTCTAAAGCATCGTATTCAGGCAAAACCGAACGAAAGGATCACGCTTAATAAAATCGCGAAAATAATTGCAGACGAAGCGTTAATCAGCAAAATGGGGGATCAAATCATTCATCAAATTCAATCAAAAGATAAAACATATGTTGTCATTGATGTCATCAACGTCATAGAAAAAATCCAATCCATTGATCCTTCCCTTGATGTCCAACCTGTTGGGCCGACGCAAACAATTGTTGAAATTCAAAATCATCGAAAAAAATTTGCTCCCGTCCTTTTTTTTCTTGTATGGCTGTTATTATTTGTCGGATCGGCTTTAACGATTATGAACTTTCATGAAGATGTCAGCATGCAGCGGATGCATCGCAATTTGTATCAGTTTTTCACTGGCAATAAGATCGATAAGCCGTTAATTTTGCAAATCCCCTACTCCATCGGTTTGGGGCTGGGAATGGTTCTGTTTTTTAATCACGTTTTTAAAAAGAAATTTAATGAAGAGCCGAGTCCGTTGGAAGTCGAAATTTTTAATTATCAAATGGATCTCGACCAATACATCGCCATAAACGAAAACAAAGAAAGCGTGAAAAATGATGATGATTAAATGGTTCATGCTTTTGTTTACGGGGTTTGCAGAGGGCTTGGCTGTCGGGTGTGGATTTGTTGCGTTTTTATCTGTTCTCGGAATCATTCCAAGACTCATGCAACTGACGAAGACAATAAAATGGATTCGTTTGTATGAATGGGCTGTTATTCTTGGCGCCGTGTCCGGCGGTTGGTTCAGCCTCTCTCCCGTCTATTTGCATGCTTCGCATTATTGGTTTATCCCGATCGGTCTCCTTTACGGAATATTTGTCGGAATGCTTGCGGCAGCATTAACAGAAGTGCTGAATGTATTTCCGATATTAGCGAAAAGGATCGGCATTGATGACAAAATCGTTATGTTGATGATGGCGATCGTTTTAGGAAAAATTTGCGGCTCTTTGTTTCATTGGCTTTATTTTGCTGGTCTGTAAAGGCAATTTGTCATATGATCGGAGGAAACATAGCATGATGCGGTTAACGGGAAAGCAAACATGGGTGTTTCAGCATAAATTGTTTGTCAATAAAACGGCAACTGTCGTTGGGCCGAAGGAAGCGAAAGGACCGCTTAAGGAAACATTTGATGCTCATTTTGATGATATGTACTGCGGTGCGCCGTCTTGGGAATTGGCCGAGCGGAATTTAATGGAGCAGGCGATCAGTTGCTGTTTAAAAAAAGCTGAATTAAAGGAAGAGGATATTGATTTGTTTTTGGCGGGGGATTTATTGAACCAAAATGCTACATCGAACTATACAGCTAGAATGCTCAATATTCCGCTGTTATGTATGTACGGGGCCTGTTCGACTTCAATGGAAACAGTCGCTACGGCATGCGCGCTGATCGATGGGGGGTTCGCGAACAAAATTATCGCTGCCACAAGCAGCCATTATGGCGCAGCTGAAAAGCAGTTTCGGCATCCAACGAATTTCGGCGGACAAAAACCAGAAACAGCGACGACAACCGTAACAGGGGCAGGTGCTGTATTAATCAGCAAAGACGAAAGTGAGATTGCCATAACGGCTGCAACGATCGGCAAGGTGATCGATGTTGGCAGGAAAAACCCTTATGATATGGGGTCCGCAATGGCGCCGGCAGCTGCAGATACAATTAAGCAGCACTTTCGTGATTTAAATCGGACTCCTTCTGACTACGATTTAATTCTTACCGGCGATCTTTCGGGAGTCGGCAGTCCGAAGCTGAAGGAATTATTGCTTGAGGATGGGTACGACATCCGAGGCAACCATTCAGATTGCGGGCTGTTAATTTTTCATCCAGCACAAAGAGCATTTGCCGGCGGGAGCGGATGTGCTTGTTCAGCAGTTGTAACTTACGGTCACATATTCCAAGAAATGAAAAAAGGAAATTTAAAACGAGTATTGATGGTGGCAACCGGGGCTCTGTTAAGTAAAACGATGATCAAGCTGAACGAATCGATCCCGGCCATAGCTCACGGAGTAGTTTTTGAAAGACAGAGATAGAAAGGCTGGAAAAGGTGAGCTGAACATGAATGATGAAGAGAAAGGATTCGATAGCATGACGAAATTAACCGATCAAGAAAAAAGTCAAATCTCTCCCAAGCTGCAAGATACCGAAAAATTTTTTCGAGATCATATTGGCTTAGGAACAAGCTTTGATTTAGGCGTGCGCAAATTTACGCTTCTCGGAAAACAAGTGCATTTATATTATGTGACAGGACTTTGCGATTCACTTTATGTCATCGAACTGATCAAGGAGCTTTTGAAAATCAATGATCATGAAACGGAAGCCAATCGTTTAAAGGAAATTGTCAAAAACCGTCTCGTTCATCAGCAAGTAACATTGGTTCAAACGCTTGATGAAGCAGTCGATCAAGTGTTGTCAGGCTTAGTCGTTTTTTTTGTCGAAGACAGCGATTTTGCTTTTGTTGTCGATGTCCGCAACTATCCTGGAAGACAGCCGGAAGAGCCGGATACGGAAAAAGTGATCCGCGGCGCACGTGACGGTTTTGTGGAAAATATCGTTGTCAACACGGGACTGATTCGGAGAAGAATAAGGGACGAACGTCTGAGATATGAAATCATGAAAATCGGCGAGCGATCAAAAACCGACATTGCGATCGCGTATTTGGAAGATGTGGCGGATCCAGGATTAATTGAAGTGATCAAAAAGGAGTTAAAAACGATAAAGATTGACGGGCTTCCAATGGCAGATAAAACAATTGAAGAATTTTTAGTAAAGCAAGGCTTTAATCCATTTCCGCTTGTCCGCTATACGGAAAGAGCGGATGTCGCTGCAGTTCATTTGCTGGAAGGACATGTCATTATTCTTGTTGACACGTCCCCGAGTGTCATTATTACGCCAACTACTTTTTTTCACCATGTTCAGCACGCCGAAGAATACCGTCAGGCGCCAGCGGTCGGAACGTTTGTCAGATGGGTGCGCTTTTTTGGCATGCTAGCTTCTATTTATTTGCTTCCTCTTTGGATGCTGTATGTAGTGCAGCCGTCTTTACTGCCGGAGGCTATATCTTACATCGGACCAAACAAAGAAAAAAATATTCCGATTGTTGTTCAAATTTTTCTTGCTGACATAGGGATTGAGCTTTTAAGAATGGCAGCCATTCATACACCGACAGCTCTTTCAGTGGCGATGGGTTTAATTGCGGCAGTTCTCATAGGACAAATTGCCATCGATGTCGGTTTGTTTTCGCCGGAAGTTATTTTGTACGTTTCCATTGCGGCGGTCGGTACTTTTGCAACCCCGAGCTATGAATTGAGCGTAGCCAATAAAATCGTTCGTTTTGTATTGCTGCTATTAGTAGTGATCTTTAAAGTGCCCGGATTAGTGATCGGTTGCACCCTGTTCATCCTTTTCCTTGCCAGCATTCGATCGTTAAATACGCCTTATTTATGGCCGTTTATCCCTTTTAATCCTCAAGCCTTTTGGCAGATCATCGTCAGATCGTCGGTGCCTCATATAAAAGTAAGGCCAAGCATTGTTCATCCGCAGAACGTAAAAAAGCAGCCTTAAAAAATTTGAAAGAGAAAATGTTTTATGGTAATGTATTTTTAACTTTTACGTTCACGAAAGCGGGGGCTAGTCTTTGTATTTACAGGGAACAAGTAAAATCAACGAGTTAGGGCATTTAGAAATCGGCGGTGTCGATACAGTTCAACTTGCCAAACAGTATGGGACACCGTTATATGTATACGATGTCGCACTCATTCGCGAACGAGCCCGTTCTTTTAAAAATACATTTGAATCATTAGGAGTTCCATATCAAGTTGCTTATGCAAGCAAAGCCTTTTCTTCCATTGCAATGGTGCAGCTTGCAAATGAGGAAGGGCTTTCTCTTGATGTCGTTTCAGGCGGTGAACTGTATACGGCATTAAAAGCAGGATTTCCTCCGGAAAAAATTCATTTTCATGGAAACAATAAAAGCATCGACGAGCTTGCAATGGCTCTGGAGGCAAATATCGGTTGCATTGTGATTGATAATTTTTATGAAATTGATGTTTTATCTTCTCTTTGCCGGCAAATGAATAAAAAAGTTTCGGTATTGCTTCGCGTTACACCGGGTGTCGAGGCACATACACATGATTACATTACAACCGGGCAGGAAGATTCGAAATTTGGATTCGACCTTCATAATGGTCAAATCGAAAAAGCGATTGAGCTTGTAAAAAATCAATCGCATTTACAGCTATTAGGAATCCATTGCCATATCGGTTCGCAAATTTTTGGCACTGAAGGATTTGTTTTAGCAGCAGGAAAGATTTTTGGGAAAATTTCTATTTGGAAAGAGAAGTTTCAGTTTGTTCCGAAAGTTGTAAACTTAGGGGGAGGATTCGGAATTCGATATACGAAAGAGGATGATCCTCTGCCAATGAATGTATATGTTGAAAAAATGGTGGAAGTTGTGAAAGGATACTCTGAGAAGCTTCAAATTCCTCTCCCTGAAATATGGATTGAGCCAGGACGCTCTCTCGTCGGGGATGCAGGAACAACCTTGTACTCGATAGGATCTCAAAAGGTCGTCCCTAACATTCGCAAATATGTTGCGGTGGACGGAGGGATGAGCGACAACATCCGGCCTGCTTTGTACCAGGCAAAATACGAGGGGGCTCTTGCCAACCGGATGAATGACGAATGTTCTGAGACTGTATCGATTGCTGGAAAATGCTGCGAAAGCGGGGACATGCTCATTTGGGATTTATCCCTTCCTACCGTAAAAGCAGGCGATATATTAGCTGTTTTTTGCACGGGAGCTTACGGATATTCTATGGCAAATAATTATAACCGGATCGCTCGGCCTGCTGTTGTATTTGTTGAAAACGGCGAAGCGAGACTTGTCGTCAAAAGGGAAACATACGAGGATTTAGTCAGTCTCGATTTGCCTTTAAAAGCGGAAGTCGGTCAAACGTAAATCGAGTAGGAGGGGGTGACTAACCCCCGACCTCTCACACCACCGTACGTACCG
>ERZ1673774.19-NODE-19-length-43109-cov-19.892321_pt1 | contig 43109 bp, 57 predicted proteins | sample MGYA00580186_ERZ1673774 | MGnify/ENA primary metagenome ERZ1673774 (study PRJEB41219, sample SAMN04549611) | soil metagenome | isolation source: soil | place: USA: New Mexico, Bitter Lake NWR | collected 2008-11-15 ... | reverse complement strand
ATCCGCAGGCAAGGGCTATTTTATGCTTACTCGATTTTATCTAGCACCACGGGTATAAAAAAATTACTTACTTTCGGCTATCGGCTTTTTGTCCGATAGCCTTTTTTTATATTGGGTTGGCAAACAAACCGTTATATACAGATTTTTAGACGAAAACCCCTTTTTCAACGAACTTTTATGAAAGGGGTTACGCGATTTTTTATGATAAGACAAATGGAAGCCGTACTCGATAAAATTAAGCAAATTCCTCCTTCCACAATCCGTTCAACAAATGAACGGAAATATGATGACGGTTAATTGGTTGAGTACAATGAAGTGAGATTATAAGTAAGCACAGTTTTGTTATCAGCCCATTCCAATTTAATAATTTCAGCTGTTCCTGTAGGATCGCTTATCAACGTTTTTCGAACTTCCAAAGGAATATTCATAGGATAAAGGCGATAGCCATCTTTGACAAGCTGAAATACGTTTTCCTCTATCCGCTTTTCCTTCCCTTTTGTAATAATCATCGTATTTAATTCAAGCGGCATGCCCATTTCTCCAATCCCCTTTCATTTGATCGATCATTTTTTAGTATGTATCATATGAAAAATATAATGGTCAATTTTTCATCCATTTTATCATTCGTTCTAAAACCATCCGGTTATGCCGAGGCGGAAAATGATGACTAAAATGTTGGAAATACCAGCTGTCCACTTGCTTTCCCAATTCTTTCAGCCTTCTTTCCAATCGATATGCATGTTCAATTGACACGTTTTCATCTTTTCCCCCATGAATGATTAAAACGGGTGCTTGCATTTTTTCAAGGTAATACAACGGTGTCCGCCATTTATAGCGGTCAGGATATTTCTTCGGTGTCCCTCCAATAACTCTTTTCATCATCCTTCTTAAGTCCTTTCTCTCCTCATAAGTTAAAAACATATCAGACACCCCGCCCCAGCTTACAACAGATCGAACATTTGAGCATATAATCCCAGTAAGCAAGGCCATGACTCCTCCCCTTGAAAAGCCAAAAACGTGAATACGATCCGGATTCACTTGCGGATGTTTCATCAACAAATAGAATGCATTGACCGCATCAAAACGATCATTCCCCGCAAAATCTTCATTCCCTTCTCCTCCTAAATTTCCTCGATAAAAGGGAGCCATCACGATAAAGCCTTTTGATGCAAATTGTATAATTCTTCCTGCCCGAACCATACCAACATTTTTAATCCCTCCGCGCAAATATAAAAAGCCATCATAAACACCTTCTTGAACAGGCTCTGCTAACAGACCTTTCACTTTTAGTCCTTCAGAAATATATGTCACGATGGAAAGCTTAATCGAAGGGTTCGGTGATGGGAAAATTTGTTTGTCAACTATTTCTCCGTTTCTCAGCATCTTTTCAACCTCCATTTTTAGGTAGGCAATCACACATTATATTTTTTTTTCATACTTTATCCTAGATAAATATATTTAAACATTTTTCCTTTAATATGAACATCATTAGGGAGGATTTCACATGAAAAAAAGGCTTGCTTCCATCGTATTGGTGATCCTTTTCATCATACCTCTTTCAGCCTGCGGCGGAGGAGTGGAAAAAATTCGGCTGGCGGAAGTCACTCATTCTGTTTTTTACGCACCATTATACGTAGCCATTGAAAAAGAATTTTTCAAAGAAGAAGGACTTGACGTAGAATTAAAAACTACTTGGGGCGGAGATAAAACAATGACCGCCATTTTATCAAACGGCGCTGATATCGGTCTTGTCGGTTCGGAAACGTCCATTTACGTATATGCCCAAGAAGCAAATGACCCAGTCATTAACTTCGCCCATCCAAAGATAACTTTTACGCAGGATAAAACCACATCAAGAAGATGGGCTTGCTCCCATCTTCTTTTTTTCGACTTATAATTTTAACCCGTAAAATTGTCGAAAAATATGCCAAAAATCACATAAAAAGGTTTATAATGGACTTAAAATATATGACGGGGGTTAAAAGATTGAAAAGATTATTTTTTATTATTCCTTTCATAATCTTTTTATCCGCTTGCTCTGGATCAGATGAAGCAAGTAAAACTAATGATCAAATAAATGAACCAGAAAACAACAGCGCAAATGGGAACGAAGATGTTTTAAAAAGTTTACCAGATTTCCCGATTCCGCTTGCTACTTTTGTTGAAAAATACAATTCCTTTATTTCAGATGGGAACCAACAAATCCCAAGTGATATTGAATTTAAAGAATTTGATGATAAAGGTTATTACAAATTGCTTGTTGGCGAAGAGGCATTTGAGCTTACAGCTCAATTTGATCAAAACAAAAAGTTCAAAAGATTATTATTTAACATTAATTCATCTACTGATGAATCAGAAACAACAGAAAAAGCTTTTACTGTGCTGACAACTGTTTGTTCTGTTTTAAATATTGATCAAAATTACTTTATTGATTTTTTAGATTCTGGTGAAACTCAAACCGAATTTAAAGATAATGGATTTAATGTAAATATTTTATTTGAAAAAGATTTAGGGTTTTTTAATGTTTCAATTGAAGCAGATCAATAAAAAATCCCTTCCTATCGAAGGAGGGATTTTTTTATTTACCAAAAATTTTCACCTTTTAACAGAACATATATTCGGTTATAATAAGAACAAATGTTCTTAGAAGGTGATCAGATGAAAGGATTGCTGCTGAATGCTAAAAATCATGGTTTTGCTTTAAAGATGATCTACATGAACGATCAAGGGGTAATAACAGAAAGATTCATTACGGTAAAAGACTTTAACGATAAATACATTCGTGCTTACTGTCATTTTCGAAAAACTTTCCGAACGTTTAAACGTAGCAACATTCTTTCTATCGGACTGGCCAAAAGACAAAGTATGGGGGCTTAATAATGGCGGTTTCTGTTACTGAACAAGACAAAGAATTAGCCATTAGTTTCATCGTTAGACAAATATTAATTTCATGGCTTGAAAAGGATTATGAGTTGTTTTCATTTGAGCGTTTTAAGATCCCGGAAACTTACCACCATTTAATCGAGAAAGTTTTGTTAAATATAAGTAAAGATATGAGAGGAATTAAAAAAGAATTGAAAGAACGAGGCATAAAAATTTACAAACCAAAACGTGTGAATGAATCTTTTATAGAATATCTTGTGGTTGTACGTGGATATGAATGGAACCCGCGCTTTTGGGATGCGGCGTTGAGGAACCGGGTAAAAGACCTGGCAAAAGAATATATAAAAAATGTCAAAAAACCCACTTCGGCGTGAAGTGGGTTCTGAAGTTAAAAAATAAAACCCGATCATATAGATCGGGTAGTGTATCATATGGTAAAAAGCATCCAAACGGATGCCCTCGTTGGATCGGAGCACTTCACAGTACTCTTACTAATAATTAGCGATTCCACGAGTCAGACAGTCGTAATATACGCTGTACCCATATGATACATTATTTATTTTTAACTGTAAAGTAATTTTTAATACATACTTTCAGGCAAATTTAGACATATATATCCTTTTTTAAACATTTTATATAAATTGTGGTTATGTTCCAAGGCATTAAACATTGTATTTGCTAATAAATCCGCTGCTTGGACTAAATAATTACTTTCAGAGTCTTTATAAAATACACGAAAGTCAGATTTAAAACTGGTTGTATTATATTGTTTATGGATATAGTAATAGTTATCTTCATTAAAAAAATTTATTAGATGCTCTTCTAATGAATCTTTAGCAGAATGAGCAATATTTTGGTTATCAATATGTATTTCGATTAAATCGCAATTTTTTGGTATCTTTCCAATTACAATTAACTTATCAATTAATCTACGAATAATATAATTTTTGTATCTAACAACATCTTTCTTTTTTTCAAAGTTAATTCTTATTAATGATGATACTTTTACAGTCACAAAGATTTGATCACAATTAAATGTTCTTAATTTATTTAATAATCTCCTTTTTGTCTGTTTATCCATATTAGCAGTTTTTAACTCTCCTTGTATTCCCTTCTCTCTTTTTACTGTTTTCACTAAATTTTTATAAGAATAATTTATTCCGTGAAAATCACTTTCTTTTAAAAGTAATCCGCCATAAACAAAATGATCACCTAGTGGATAATTTGGGTGGAGCTGTCCGGAATCATCCAAAAATATGTAATATTTCATTTTAATCACCGTTTTTTTCAATATGATATTTATCTTTTTATGTACATAATAACATATTTCATAAGTACTAATTTGAATGACAAGTCAAAAGATGTAATTTTTTTGTTTTTCTCCACAAACATACTAGATAATTTCATTTTCTTCTATAGAAAATTAAATTTTCTTACATAATCTAGCTCAGATAATTCAATTATCGCGATTTTGCATATTTCTCACTTCATAATAATATGTGATCAAAAAGAAGGTGATCCCATGAACAAGCGCTGCCCCATATGTAGAGAAGCGTTTGAGAAATTTCAAGTGCTTTATTTCGATCAAAACAATGTCTTCTATCATATTTCATGTTTTGAAAAGAATAGAGAGTATCTACTGAATTTAAAAGGTATGTGCTGGCTCACCGATGTTCCAGACATACATCTGTTTTCCTATCCACTCGAGTGAGTGGATTTTTTTATGCAAAAAATTTCAAAAAAGGTGTTGACTGATACGAATTCGCATCATATAATAAAATCAGAAAGTGATACGAATTCGAATCAAATAACAAGAAAGGGGAATGGAAAATGAAAAATGTAATGGTTAGAGCTTGGGAAATCGCTAAAGAAGGAGTGAAAAAATTCGGCGGTAAAGTAAAAGAATATTTCGCAATGGCTCTTAAATTAGCTTGGAAAGAAGCGAAAAGAATCGCTGCAAACGAAGTCGGAGCAATCCAATTGACGGGCTCCGAAAAGCAAATCAAATGGGCAGAGGATATTCGCAAGGTAGTTGTCGAAAACATTGATAGTGTTTTTGCAGTTTTGGACAAATCTTTTGAAGAAAACAAAAATGAACTATCTGAAAGAAAGCTCGAAAGAGCAGAAAAAGCTATCGAAGAACTCAAAAAAATTACTAATAACTTCATCGAAAACGAAGAAAACGCAGGGGAATGGATTGAAAAATTCAAAGGCGTTACTAAAAAGAACGCTAATGTTAAAAGAGAAATCTTCAAAGCGATAGAAAACGAAGTTGAAAATTTTGATATTCGTGTTGCTCGCGCTGTTAATGATGTTTTTGTCACAGCTGACATTAAATTCTTGAAAGGAGAGTTTTAATATGTTCTTATACGATGTTGTCACACCTGCTGAAGTTGAAGAAATGTTCTCCCTGCCGGAAGGATCTGTTCGACGGGATCTCCGGCGCAGTAAGTTTAGACAATCTGAAATCCGGAAAAGTGGCGCAACGTGGTTGATCACGTTGCGTGAAGCGAAAAGAGTTTATAGTGAATATGAAGACAAAATCCAGGTCAAAAAAGACTGGAATTGGGTACGAAACTATATTGATAGTGAATTGAATCCGGTGCTAAAAGAAGAAATCGCTGATTTTCTTGATGGTGCCCCGTTTGATCGCATCTATGAACTGTATCTTGACGGGATTGAAGGAGCTGGGATCGATGACGGAGAAGAATACATCAGCTTTGTGGAGTGGTTTTATAGATTTAAAGAAAGTTATGAAACTACTGAAATTTGAGATGCTTTACAAATAAAAAATCATAAAATAGTCTTTACATGTCACGATAACGTGATATAATAAAAGTAAGAAGTCACGGTAAAAGGAGGAAATGATAATAATGAAGATTGAAGACAAAGGACATATGGTCATAATCTGGGAAAACTTCCTAGATTGGTACGATGAAGAAACGGACAGCTTGTATGAGACAGCACCTATACGTTTTGAAAATGGTGAACTTTTAGAGATCACTGAGGAATTTGTAGCCATAGAAAAAGAAAAAGGATTCGTTCTCCAGATCGTTGATGGCCTGGGGGATGTTGAAAGAATCTTGTCGGATGAACTCATGAGTACGAAAGAAGCTGCTGATGAATGGGGGATTGATGAATCTTATATCCGCAAACGAATTTCCGAATTTCCACCTGGAACGGTGCGGAAGTTCGGGAAACAATGGGTTGTATCAAGAGATGGTATGGAAACAGTATTTGGAAGAAAAAAATTGAGGAGGATGAGAAAAAATGAAAAGATGGAAAGTTTCTGATCTAAATGCTGTTGTTGAAAAGTTCGGTGACAATGTGAAAGTGTTTTCGTTTGCCGGTTCTCTATACCGGAAAGTAAATGACGGTTTCCCAAAAGTAGTTGACACATATGATACTGTTGCACATGGTACCCTTGAAAGATTTGTTCCCGGAGAACATACAGTTATTGAAGATGAATTTAGCTTCGCTCGTGTTGCCGAACAATACGTTCCGGGAAATGAATTCGTTGAAAGTCAATATATCGCTATATATGCTCGTCATGATATGGCAAAAATAGTTGCTGATACATTAAACAATGTAGGTTTTTTCTTCTCGATGCCTGCATTTTCAGACGGGCGATTTTTAGGGGTTGCGTATTCTAAACAATCGCCCTACACAGTGTTTTATAAAGCTTCACCAGAAACAGCATTGAATGGATTTGTTCGTGATAACCAATCCGATGAATACCTTTTTGCTGAAGTCGAAAATGGCAAAATCATCGGTGAGTGGAAAAATTTTATCTAATTAAATAAGGAGGAATGCAAAATGGATAAAAATAAAAAATGGTTTGAAGCATTTGAAAGAAAAAACTATAAAAATTTATACTATGTCCAACGCGGTCATGTATACTATGACCTAATTGTTTTAGAAACAGAAACAGATTTAAATGCATTACCAGTTCCGGTTTTCGTTGAGCATTATTTCAACGAGAAACTTACTGGTAATGAAATTAACCTCGGAAAGGAGGAACGGTTCTATATACAGAACGATTACATCAAAGAACCGTTCCAAGTAATGGACGGGGACGAATATTTTGAATTAAAATCATGGAAGAAGGAATTAAACGAAACAAAGAAATTCATTTCCTCAATAAAAAAGGAGGAAAAAGAGTTTCTAGAAAACTTTAATTATCTCGTAATCCAAGAAATAGAAAATCAGTTTGGAAGAGAAATTGCTTCCGAGTATATTGATGGAAGCGTAGAAGGGGGATTTTATAGACACAAATTGGTATGTGCCTCTTCCGAATCGCTCGGACTGGGTATATGCCAGTGTGTCAATCATGAAACATTTGATACAGAGCCGATTTCAGCACAAGAGGTGCTGGAGTTGGCGAAAAAACAAAAAAGCACGGTCTGATGACCGTGCTATTTTTATACAAAAAAATTTCAAAAAAAGTGTTGACTTAATGCGTTATCGCATGTATAATAAAATTAGAAAATGCGATAACGCATTAAAATAAAAAAAGGAGGAAGTAACGATGCAAAACGTAATGACGCTTGCTTGGGAGATTGCTCGGAAAGGACAAAAAAAGTTCGGAGGAAAAGTAAAAGAGTATATCGCTGAAGCTTTGCGTCAAGCGTGGCGCATCGTGAAAAAAGCTATGAAAAAAGACATGACAACACCTGAAAAATTTGGATTCGTTGAATTGCAAAGAAAAAACGGGGTTATCTTTTTCATTGTCGACCATGTTGACGGTATGACCGTCACCCTTCTTGACCGAAACCCATACAACGGCCAAGTGAACAAATTAGTCATCAACGACTACAAACTAGGCACAAACAAAAAATCCGGAAAAGAAGCGCGTTTGTATGATGTCGCTATCAATGCCGGCGATATCGAGATAAAATTAGGGAACGACGTTATGGTTATCCCTAACAGCCTGAACAGAGATCAATTTAAAACAAAAAAGAGATGGGAAAAATAAAAAAAACGGTATCCGGGGAGAGGTCTTTCCCTCCCCGCTGCCCTAAAACAAGGAGGAATAAAAATGAATCGTGATATCAAATTCGGAAGATTGTTGGCGATCGCAAACATTTTGAGTGAAAAGGTGTTTGAAGAAGGAAAGCAGTCTGTAGTACAAAAATATATGTCTCGATACAGCCAAAAGCCGGCGAAAACTTTTCAAAAAATACATGAGGAATTGTTAGAATATGCCCCGAAATTTGGACAAGATGAAATGGTTTTGCTGGATATGTTTGGTGAAATACTTGCCAATATGGATGAGTCAGAATTCACGAATGAACCTCTTGGCGCAAAGTATTTACACGCTTACCATTCACAACAACATCAATTATCAAACCTCATAGGTGTTGAAGAAGCCGCAAAAATCCTGGGGCTTTCCCCAGGAACGGTTAAAAACAAATGTGCTGCTGGTGAGTTGCCGGCGGTAAAGATAGGAAAAACGTGGGTTATGGATAAAACCATGATCACCGACTTACGGAAGAACGATTAAAAATAAGCACGACCGAAAGGCCGTGCTTTTTGTTATTTCGTGATAAAGGCCGGATAGCCTTTTTTCTTGAGCTCTGCAGCCAATTTTTCCGCATTTTTTCTATCGGCAAAAGCTCCGACTTGTACGCGGTAGACTTCTTTTTGGTTAGATACTGCAGGTTTAGCTGGAGACGATTTAGATGCAGCTTTTTTCTTTAGGCCAAAAGCTTTTACAAGCCCCTGCACGTGTCCGAACGCAATTTGACTGAGAAAGCTGTCAGATTTCAATTTTGCTGCGTCACTTGAATTGTCAATAAACAGGTTCTCTGTCAAAATTGCCGGCATTTTCGTTTCTCGTACAACTGCAAAATTTGCACGTTTCTTCCCTCTGTCCTTGACGTTTCCGATAGCTTTCATGATCTCTGGATGAATGACATTCTGATATGCTACTGATTTTGTGCTCGGCTTATTGTAGATATAGCTTTCAAACCCTGTACCACCGCCGGCATTGATGTGAACGGAAATGAAATAGTCTGCCTCCCATTTGTTGGCCATATCGGCACGCTCAGAAAGGGATAAATATACGTCTGTTGTTCGTGATAATTTGACCGACACACCTTCATACTCGCTTAACAAAGATTGAATTTTCTTAGCGATTTTCAAAGTCAAGTCTTTCTCTTTCAATCCGTTTGCGACTGCTCCCGGATCATTGCCGCCATGTCCTGGATCAATGAAGATTTTCACCATCATTTACCCTCTCCTTCACTTTTTTCATTCAAAATGTCGATAGCTTTTTTGAGCGCTCCCGGAACCGGAACACCGATTCTCCCGACGTTTTCGAGGATGGACAATGCTTCATTGGCCAAAAAGAAAAAGATCGTTGCATCACGCAAAATATGTCCGTCGTAACCGAGCGCAACGTCCATCATGTGGGCAACAGCAACAACAAAAAAGACCGCCACTTTTTTGGCGATCCCCCTCATACCATTACTGCTGTTCAATTTTCCTTCGATCCCCGCCGCAACGAATCCTGATACGTAATCTATTACGACGAATGCTAGTAAGATACTTAACAACGTACTCCATCCCCCAAACGCAAATGAGATAACTGCTCCGATTCCGGCTGAAACGTATTTAATGATGTTCTCCATTTTTATACTCCTTTCTTAGTCAAAACAAAACCCTACCTATTCAGCAGGGTTTTTATTAACGGTTTTCAGTTCTTCCAATTCTTTTTTTGACAGCTTCTAACTCCTGTTTATATTGCGTTGCCAACGATACATATATTGCCCTTTCTTTCGACAATTCAGCGACTTGTTTTGTTAATTCTTCAACGACAATATCGACGTTTGAGTTCATTAATTGTTCACCTCCTGCGGCGTTGCTAAAATTTGATCGGCTTCCTCCTGCGTAATAAAGCCGTATGCAGCATAGTTTCTGATTTGTTGCTCTGTTACCCTTGCCTGCACCCACATGTTGAGCAGGAAATCAAACATCTTCATGAGATACCACCTTTCCCAATCATTGTATCCATAATCGACAGAAGAGCATTTTCAGTATTTGTTAATTGTTGCTTCAAAGACACTCCAGATCTATGTCTATTTTCAATTTCGTCAATTTCCTCCTGTGTTGCGCCTTCAATCCATTTTTCTTGTTCAAAATCCCATTTCGGTTTGTAAAAATTCGGTACTAACTCGCTAATCCAATTCGGCTGAATCTCGAATTCTTCCCCTTCTTCGAACGTAACGCTATCGACTATAAATCCGTTTTCGTCTACCACTTTGAAACCAATATATGCCAATTGTATCACCCCGCTTTTTGATAACCTTGAACTACGGCAACAAACTGTATCAACCCTGTGTTTCGACCCGGAGTTTGAATACCACTAAAAGTGTCAATATAAAATTCATTGTATCCCGTCCGCACATGATTTGTTATATCTCCACTTCTAGCCAACATACGATAAACATACGGAGATTCATCAGCATTCCAACTCGCAACACCCCATACGCTTTGCGTAATATCTACCGCACTCCCAGATCTATATGCGATCCCGACATTATCGGAGTTTAAAGGGTAATCGTAAAATTGGTTTGAATAATCGTTTAACTTAAATAGCTTCATTCCTCTTGGTTGAATGTACTGAGTAAGTCCTCCAATAGTATCTTGCCAATAAACCGGCAACGAGTAAACTCGTAGCTCGGCTTTTGTGATAACAAAACCGTCTGGTATAAAAAATCTGATTGAAGGTATCGCTTTATAACTAGATCCTTCCCAACCCCACCAAGCACATTCTTGCCAACCGCTGATTGGACCACTTGACATAAAATTAAACGTCGACAGCAAACCTTCCGCACCTAAAATCCGCCTATTTTGTCCGTCAACAATTCCGTTTTGGTCTGCACGGAAAATTAAACTATTGTTTGCGTCTAACACTTGTAAAAGACCGTTACCGTTGCCGTTGCCCCCAAGAGTGGCTGTTCCGCCTTGCAGTTTGTCGAATTTTAAATTGTCTATGTGGGCGTTTTTGATAACGCCATTGTCGATAGTAGTTTGCCCAGTAATACGAACTTTGGCGCCATCAATCCTAACTCCCTCGGAGCTTACGTTAATCGCCGAAATAACACCATTTTTATCTACTTTAAGCTGTATCTGATCGCTCAATAAATTTATTTGTGACTGTGCGCTTGATATTTGGTTTGTTAGCGCATCAACAGTCGTCTGATTCGCTTTCAACTGAATCTGATTCGACAGTTGCGTTATAGATGTTTCGGCACTTGATACGCGTGTTCCAAGTACAGTACTAGAATTTTGTCTACCAATCACTTTTTCATGTGTCACTTCAACATAATAAAAAGTAGTATGACCATATAACCTTATAGAAGGTCTCCCTTGTTCATCTATAAAAAATTCTGGATGATTTGAGTTTGTCCCCAGTTCATAAATCTTTTCTAAAGTCCAACCTGAACCACTACTAGTACCGACTTTGTTAGATTTAAAAATTGCAATAGCTGTTGTATTGGAAGAAGTTCTTGTAGTTTTTGCAGTAACTTCATAAGTGTATAAATCATTAAGAGGACTACCATCAAATTCAGTTAAAGGAAGTGGATTATCTGTATTAACCCTATATTGTTTTGTCCATCTTCCAATACTATTTAAACCAGTCTCGAAATCTGTTTGGCTAACCTTCGTCGCGATCTGATCGGCTTGTACGGTTAGTTGGGCAGAAAGGTTTGTGATCTGTTGATTGATAGTAGTCATTTGACCGTCTATCTGCGATTTGGTATATACGTCCGTTTTGTTGGCCTTGAGCGCGATTTCGCTAGATAACTGTGTAATGGACGTTTCAGCGTTTGACATCTTTGTCTGGAGTTGGGATATATTGTTGTTGATAGTCGTTTTGTCCTGCTGATATGTCGTGTTGCTGACTTTCGTTGCAATTTCATTTTCATTCTGTGTTATGCGTGATTCAGCGCTGTTTAGACGATTGACAACACCGTTCATGTCTGTGTTATATTGAGTTACCGAGACTTTCGAGTTTAGGGCGTTGTCGACTTCCGTCTTTGTGTATGCTCCAACCTCTCCCGCACTTGTTGGCGTTGCTTTTACCCATGCCGAACCCGCCCACCTTTTGAGGACGTTCGGTGTAGTGCTTGTGTCTAACCACAATTGACCTGTCGTCGGGCTTGCCGGTGCTGTGTTGGATTTTGTAATTGCGTTTTCTTTTAACACAAGCTGGCCGTTTACCCATTCGGCGTCAACTTTTGTCGCAATGTCGGCTTCTAATTCCGACTTAGCTGCATTTATCTTTGTCTCAGCGTCTGCAATCGCTGCATTGATGGCTTCCTGCTTCTTTTGTTCGGCGATTGAATTAGCGTGACTTTTCGCATTGTTCTCGGCTTGAATCGCTCTTGTATCATCCGTATATTTTGACGCTTTCACCCAATCGCTAGAAGAGTACGATTGTCCAGCAACTTTTGCTGTTTGACATCGCATGATGTCTCCGTTTGTACCTTGTACCCACAAGTCTCCGACATCGTATGGCGGTACTGGCTGACTGACAAACACACGTCTTTTGGCATCTGCTGTATCTTGAGCTTTTGCTGCATCTGCTAATGCTTTTTGGACATCCGAATCCTTCAATAGCAACCATTTATACGTTCCATTTTCATAAGCAAAACGATAAGAGTACCCGTTGCTAGTGTTATAGAATATGTCGCCTAAATGTTGGTTTTTTAAATTATTAGTCGTCCAGTTGACAGCTGGCTCATTCGTCAACGTCGGCTCATGTGCATAAAACCAAGACGTAATGTTTCCATCAATCTGATTTTGTAGTTCAGCAATGTCTTGTTGATACATGACTGCTGTAACATAGTTCGTCAGTTGAGTGTTGACATACTGTTCAGCCGCATCTTGTGCCTCTTGTGCTTTTTGCTCGGCATATGCTTTCGCTTCTGCAAGATTTTGCTGCGCCTGTTGGATACGTGCTTGTTCTTCGGCTGTAACAATTCCATCAGCATAAGCTTTCGCTTGTGTTTCAGCCAACTCTGCTTCGGCTATTGCTACAGCTTCGGCTGCAGCTTGCGCTTCTGCTGCTTTTTGTTCAGCGTGTTGTTTGGCATTTGTTTCAGCTTGATTAGCCTTGTTCGTTGCATCAGTTGCCGCTACTTGTATCGCTTCTTGCTTTTTCGTCTCTGACACATTGTCAGCATAGTACGTGCTGTCTTGGTACACACCAGCGTCTTTGCTGTCAACCTCTGGCTTTGTGTAGACGACTTCCGTCACGTCGGACATGGACACTTTTTTGGCGATTTCAGCTTTTAGCGACTTCCATATTGCCATGACTTCTTCTTCGGTGTACTCGATGTAATCACCGAGCGTTACGGTTTTATAGCCGTTCTTTTTGATTGATCGTTCTTGTGTATGAACACGAGCTTCAAGATATAGTGGTGGTTCGAACCCCGTGTCCTTAATCTTGATCGTGTCGCCAAAACGGATTTTTTCATGCTCCAAGCCCGGTACTTTTTCCAAGTCGGCAATGTCGGCTGTATACTCAACTATCGAGTTTATGCGTTTTTCTAGTTCATTTTTCGTCAGTTCACGCAACCGTTCTTCCGTCATGGTTTGATCTGTTGATTCCGGCTCATATACTTCGATAAGGTGCTGTCCGTTTCGTCCCCAACGTGCAAGTGCGTCTTTGTCTTCGACGAAAACCTCTAGGCGTGTACCATCTTCACGTTCCGGGCCAAGACCGATCAATGCTGTCACGATGTTGGCATTGTTTTCTATTCGTTCAATGCCAATGAGGTCTTTCCCGAATTCAACCTCACGTCCGCGCCACATACCGACACGTTCAACGAGATCAACATAACGACGAACTACTTTGTTTCCGTCCACTTCTACACGGAAATGCAACTCCAAATCAAATTCAGTTGCAAGGCGTTTTAAATAAGCGTATGGGTTTGTATGTTCCTCAATTATCAGCGTTCTACTACCGCTAAAATCAACGTCACCGACTTCCCATTCCGTACCTGCAAGCGCCCATTCCGCATGCTGTTTCGCAGTCCATGCCGGGGTTGTTTGTGGTTTGATTATTTTCGCTTTTGTCAGCTCAATGTATGTTGCACTTGTGTAGACTTCGACATACAAACCGCCGTTCGAATCACGGTATTCCCGTGTGTTCTCGATCACAAATTCAACATATTTTCCGTCCTCATCGGGAATGATGATACGGTTTCCCTTTGCTAGATGTTCAGAAAATCGCTTATCAGCAAACGTGACGAAATCGAACGTTTCTAACGTGTCTTTCAATGATTTATAGTGCTTGTCTTCCCAAAATTCTTCCTCTTGGATAAAATCCAATATTATATCCGTTTGACCGTTTGTAATGTGTATCAAGGAATCACCTCCTATAAAAAGCAAGTACGCCAAATATTCTTACTTATTATTTTTCTCCAATTGCTCTATGCGTTCTCTCAATTGATCTAACTCCTCATTAATCTCTATCAACCGTTTATTAATAGGGCTTTCAATTTCTTTTTCAACTCGATAAACAGCTTCTGATATAGCTTTACTTTCTGAAATATCTACACAAATACCAATATATTCTTTTAATTCATTTATAATTTTTTGTAACTTTTTATTGGTTAATATTTTCATAGTATATTCATCCCTTCCTGAAAGTTTAGTAACATATTCCATATGAGGAGGTGAAAAATGTATGAATCAAAATGTTTCGGAAGTTATTAGTAAATGTCTTAAATCGAACAACATCAACGATCCAAATTTAGAAAAAGCTCTAACTGAAATCTTTTATCGGCTAGTCTACTCTCCATCAGCAATTGGATATCTAACAAAGGAAATTACCGAAAAGCAAGATTTTGAAAGAGATCGCAGAAATCGTTTCCGTGGTTAATATCTGCTAGAAGGTCAGGCTCCATCTGACCTTCTTATATAACTTCACCATTTACAAGAAACGTTCTCGAAATCTAATTCGCACTGCAAACGAGTTTGACGGTAAAACCACAAACTGATTTTCGCCTTTTTGCAACTCAAAAAACCTCGCTCCAAAGTCCTTTAAGTCTTTTCGTGATTCTCCGTTAATCAATATATCTTTTGTCGTATGGTCAAATGTAATGATGTCTCCAGGCTGTGCAATGTACGGTACTTCGTTTGATTGATCTGGATTGATTTTAAAAACATTGATTGAGTAGACACCACCTTCTATCGGTTGCAATGATCCGTATTGTCCATGATGTACTACCACTTGAGCCACATTCCCGGTATATTTATTTTCTGTATCTCTCCAATAGGCAAAGCGTCTAGTATGGTGTTTCTTTGTGACAGGGTCTTGCATAGCAAAATATGCTTGCCAAACGTTACCCACTCTCTCAATTCTCAAATGTCCGTAAAAATCGTTCCAGTTTCCCGGGCGATCACCGTATTCGTTGATCAAAAAATGACCATCAGTATTCGTTCCTGCTCTCGCTTCTCCCCAAGCTAAAGACTGCCCTTGTCTAGCGTCTTTCATCGCTACTTTGCAAACTTGGTTCCCGTTTTCGTCAAGCAAGTATATTTCCACTCTACCGACTTGTGCGGGAGTGTTTTTGTTATACAACGATACAAACGCTGTTAATCGGAAATCCTTCAACACTTCCGGCAAACTTGTTTTGATCGCCGGTCCGTGCCACGTTGAGCCTGTTCCGTAGCTTTTCGCCTGAAATCGTATTCCATTTGTTTCCATTTCACCGTCGATGTTTCCGTCAATCTCTCCGGGTGCTGCGGTTGTCCATCCAGTCAACGTGTCAGCATCCGAATAAAAAACACGCTCATACTTCGTGTATGGCGTGTCTGTCACATCGACCGGCTTCCCGATCATCATATACTCTTCGTTTTGGTTTTGAATCATTGCGAACGTTACAGGTTGAAGCACTTCCAGTTCAAACACAGGATCACCCGGCGCTGTTCCGTTGTATGGGAGTGACACCACATCAGACGGGAAAATGGCTTCTTTTTCGGGTCCGTATTTATAAGGGTCTGGGCAAAGAAATTTAATTGTGCCATGTCCCCATTTCACGATTTCTTCTAAATCCAATGATTCATCTACAACCGCAAAGTATACACGGTCCGGTTCATCGTCGAAAATCAATTCTTGCGGTGTATCGGTCACTAACCACCCTGCTAAGTCTTCCTTTAACTTTTGGAGATCGGGGAAACTATTAGCTTTAATCAACACAGGAACTTCAATTTGTCTTGGATTCGTTACGGTATCTGTCAGGTACCCGCCCGGCAAACCTGGTACAGTCAAAATATTCCGTTGGAGAGGTGCCCAAGGAGGACGTTTTCTGCCTCGAATTATTGTGATATAGTCTTTTCTAATTCCACGAAAAGTCATTCCATACACGAAAACTACCTCCCCCTAAAACGTTTGAGCCGATTGTCATGCAATGTGTTGAGATCGTTAACAGGTTTACGAATTGCTTTTGCGACTTCATATTCTCCGATCTGCACAACAAGTGATTGGTTATTGATGGCTTCAAGTTGATTTGTCTGCACCTGAAGCATCATTTTAAACAATTCAGCTAACTGATTGAATCCTTCTCTCAAGATCATTAATTCATTTTGTAACGACGGGCTATCTATCTGATGTTTTAAAAGCAACTCTTGTTTGTTTGCTTTAATTGCTTGTGCTGCAGAACTAATATTAAGCGAAACTTTTCCCATATCCGCTTTGTATTTATACTGGGCCTTAGACATTGCTTCATTGAATGCCTTTTTTACGGCATTTGCCATCGCAGTTGCGCTCGCCACAGTCTTTTTCGTGTTTTTCTTAATCCCAACAGAAAAACCAGCAGCATAGTTTTTCCCTTCCTTCTCCGTTTCTTTAGAAGGAGAATGGGAATCAATTGCTCTTTTCAATGCAGAAAGAGCCATTTTTCCGAGACTCCATGCTGCTCTCCCAATAGGACCGCCGCCTGATCTTATTCCGATTTCAAATCCTTGCCAAAAAGCCGTTCCTGCGCTGCGCGTTCTGACACTCCTTAATCCCGACTCACCTTTACTTGCGACTGATTTACCTGCTGAATAAGCTCCTCCTTGTTGCGATCTTAAGCCGCCGACAAATTGTGTTCCAGCTCTTCTACCGCCGCCGCCATCAGTTGTTCTCCCTAATGTTCCAGACACCATTCCACTTATAGTGCTTGCTGCGGATTTGTTACTCATATAAGTCGAAAGAATTCCTTGTTGATGTTTACTACCTTTTTCTTGACCATGTTTTCTTGCGCTATCTTTTCCTTGAGCCAAACCTTCATCCGTTGCACTTTTTACGCCTGCTGCAGCTTGTTTGTTGCCGGCTTTTGTGCTATCTAGCCCTTGTTTATGAGCCTGTCCTTTGTCCTTACCTGCTTTACCCGCACGATCTTTCCCTTTCTCCATTTCGGCTAAGGTTTCATTGACCATTTGTGTTGCTATTTTCTTAGCCTCTTCTTTTGTCATTCCTGTAGATTCGAGAAAGGTTTGCAAGTGCTGTTGGTATAACTTTTTCGTTTTCTCAGAAAAGTCAGCACTTGATTTTAAAACTTCTTCCGTGTGAGCTTTCCACCGCTCAATGTATTCTCGATCGGATTCCTCAATTTGAACCGTGAATCCGTTCATATCGGTAAAAAATTTCTTTTGCCGTTCGAAAATTTTTCCGGTTGCAATATCAATCAATTGTCCGCGAGTATCTAAATTCTTTGCTAAAGAGCTAAGAGCTGCATCTCTTTCTTGCGCTGCTCGCGCTAACATTTCATTAGTGCGAGTTTCGACTCCGACCATTAGATTGTTATATTGCTCTTGACTAATTTTTCCTTGCGTGAGGGCTTTCTCAAAAGTTTTTTGTTTTTCCGCATACCATTGATTCGCGGATTCAACTGATTTCTTATACGCATCATTAATTGTTGTAAGATACCCTTGAGCTTCTTCTGTTAATATCTTCCCTTGATTACTAGCGATTGATTTTTGAATAGCAATTAATTCATTTTGAGATCTTGCAAATTCCAGGGAGCCTTTTTGCATTATCGAAAGAGCTTCCTGGTATTTTGCCGCAAATTCAGCCGGCATTTTTGATAGATCATTTTGGTACTTATCATGAGCCACTTTAATGGTGTCTAGTGCTTTTTTATAATTAGCAATATCCTTATCAAAATTTTCAATGATTTGATTAGTCATCTCTTGGGCTTTCTTCTTCCCTGCGTCTCCAGCTATACCATAAACCTCATTAATTGCATTAGTCAGCCTGTCTCTTTGCGTTTCTAACGCTGAAATAACTTGATCAGCCATCTTAGAAAAAGCATTGACCACTTCTTGTGAAGTTGCTTTCGCTTTTTCTCCCGACATTGTTTGAAGGGCTGTTAATTTTAACTTTGCACCCTCATATAGATCGGTATAACCTTTAACGCCTTTCAAAGTGCCGGCACTCAAATTTTCACCGTATCTTCGAGCTATTTTTTCATGTTCTTCTTGTTTTCTTTTTAACTTTTCTGTAGCCTCATGCGCAGCATAAAGTCCTAGTCCCAATCCGCCTAACGCCGCAGTTGTCCCAACAATCGCTAGACCAACTGGACCTGCGAATGTCATTAGTGCCCCAATTGCTGCAGTTAGGGTTCCAACTGCTCCGACAACACCAGTAATTGCAAAAGCTAATGCACCTGTAGAAGCAATGACTTCCTGAGTATCACTATTAAGTGAATTCCATTTGTTAGTTAAATCTGTTATAAATCCCGCTGCACCTTTCAATGCCGGAGTTAAAGCATCAGTTAATCGTATTTTTGCTGTTTCTAAAGCTCCGTTCATTTCTTCTACAGCACCAGCTAGGTTATCTTTCATCGCACTTGCCGCTTTTTGTGAGGCCCCGTCAGATTCACGTAAAGCTCGAGACAAATCACTTAATGCTTTCGGACCTGCATCAACCAAGTTTAAGAAGCCCGTCATCGCTTCTGTTCCAAAAATCGTTTGGAACGCGTTTAGCTTTTGTTCCTGAGTTAAATTTTTCGTTGCTCTTTGAAGTCTACTGATAACCTCCGGAAGAGGAAGCATGTTTCCTTGAGCATCTTTTATATTAATTCCCAACTGGTCCATTACTGCTGCCGCATCTTCTGTTGGTGAAATTAATCTTGTAAGCCCCATGCGGAGTGATGTACCAATCTGTTCAGCTGCCATTCCTCGATCCCGCATAATTCCTGTTGCTGCAGCTAATTCCTCAACAGAAATTCCTAACTGCTTCGCGATCGGTGCCGCATATTTGAAGGAGTAACCCATATCTAAAATGGATGCATTAGAACGGTTCGCTGCCATTGCAAATACATCGGCAATATGAGCCGATTTAGATGCTTCTAACCCGAATCCGCGAATGGCGGCAGCCATAATTTCAGAAACAGTGGCCATATCTTCTCCGCTTGCCTCAGCTGCAGCAATAACACCAGGCATTGCGGATAAGATTTCGTTAACTTTAAAACCGGATGCGGCAAGCTGTTCTTGACCTTGTGCCACTTGGCTAGCTGATTTAGTTGTAGATGCCCCAAGTTCTAGAGCTTGATCTTTCAATTGTTGTACTTGTTCAGCTGACGCTTCGGAAATAGCACCAACACGGCTAACCTGATAGCCAAACTCCATGCCAACCTTAACAGCGTCCCTCATGGCAAAGGTAACAGCTGTAACGCCAGCAGTCGCAGTTACCCCTACAGACGTTCCGATTGATTGCATTCTGCTGCCGATTTTATTCATGTTATTTGTAAAACCAGCAAATGCAGAATTCTGCTTGTTCATTTCCTTTTGCAACTGATCAATTTTCGATGTTGTTTGAGCCAACTCATTTTGAAACCCATTTAAAGCCGCAATAGCTTTATTCTTTTCAATGATAAGTTTTTGAGTTTCTTCTGACTGAGCTCCGGTTACTCTGATAACCCGTCTATATTCCTCTTCGAGACGATTAATAACTTTTTGTTGGACTTCGATTTTTTTCGTTAATTGATCTGCATAAAGCTGTGTTTGCTTTAATTCATCACCAAAAACGCCAGCTTCGGAAGCTGCAAGCCGATATTGAGACTGAATCTTCTGCATTTGCAAAGATAAAGCATTCATTTCTTTGTTAAAACGAATGCTCTCTTGCTTCTGCTTAAATTGATCAATGTATTCGTTAGTTTGTTTGATTTGATTTTGTAATTTATTTAATTCAGCAGTTGCGTAGTTAAGCCGCCTTGCTAAATTTTGAGTTTCCTTCGCATCTTCGCCTTTTTTTGCAACTGAATCTTTGTATGCTTTCTCAAGTAGAGAAACCTTTTGTTTTTGCAAATCAATTTGTCTGTTTAAAAATTGACTTCTTGCCTCAGCTTGTTTTAATTCATTCCCCCAATTTTTAATACTAGTACGGGCTGCTTCGAATTCAGATTTAACAAGTTTCATCTGTCGTGCGACAGAGCTCATTTCACTTTTAAATTGAGTTGAGTTTGAGTACAAACGGATTCGGACATCTTTAGCCAAGTTCTCACCTCCCTCCTACCCTAAAACTTGATCAATGTAGAGAACTTCACTTTCTTTCTTAGAATTTTTCCTTCTCGCCAATAACTTTAAGTGATAAACAATGTCCATTTCGTCTATTTGATTTTGAGTGAAGCCGATATCAATTAAAGAGTTATATAAGTCCTGAACGGCTTCACTCATGGTCAGTTTTTTGATTCACTTTGATCATTTTTACTTTCTTCGTCCGAAAGCATTTGAATAGCAATTTCAACATTCCCTATCACATAATGAGTTGTTGCGTAAACCGTATTAAGAATTTTTCTAGCATCCATACCATTTTCAAACTGCTCAATATCAAATTTGTTTTCAAAAACATCGCAAACAAATTGAAAATATTTGTCGAAATTTACTTTGTCTACATTTCCTTTTTCGAACTCGTCCGAAATTTCACTGGCTTGTCGAAAGAGCTTACCAGGAATAAAGCTCGGAGTTACAAAACGTTTGTCTTTTCCGTCAATTTTTAAAGTGATTGATAATGATTCCATTTATTTACCCCTCCAGTTAAAAATTTAAAAAACAAAAAAAGAGAGAGAGCATAAAATCTCTCCCTACACTCCTGCAAATACTGCTCCTTTATACACAACCTGATCGAACCATTTATTACCTTGTGTAAATTCAGTTCCATCTTCCGCTTGCGCTTTCCACCGACCATTATATTCCAACGGCATAAAACGAATGGTTAGATTCGCAGTTTGCGGGTTAGCATTTGCCTCATCTGTCTGCCCTTCAATAGGGACTAATTGAGGCTTACCTTTCAAGAACCAGTAATAACGATATCCACCAGTAGAAACTTTCGAACGAAAACCAAGAGCAATTTCACTGATATTATCGTTAATGCTAGCAAATTGCACACCATTTTCTTCTTGATGCCCGAAAATTTCCTTTTGCAAAGATAACGGTAGATCTGCCACTCCTATAGTTACTTCTATATCACCCATGCTGTTCAAAACAGCATAAGCACCGTTATCTGCATAAAAAGTATTTGATTCCGTTTGAGGATTTACCGAAACGTTTACCGCTCCTGGAACAGGTTCAGGTGTTGCATAGACAGGTTCTGCGTCACGAGAATCTGATGTAAGTTTTGCTATATGAAACATATCTAAGCCGTGAATAACTTTTCCCATAATAAAAACCTCCTAGAAAAATATTTTTTGGTATCGCATCGCTTTATGAAAAACCTTTTCATCTTCTTCATAAAGATCTACTGAACTGTATCTCGAATACCCTAAAGACTTCATCACTTTATCGACTTCTTTTGCAATCGGTGTTTCTTTTGAAACGGTTGATTCGTTTGTAAAAATACTGATCTGAAATCGTACTTCTGACGTGATTACTTGGTTATCTGCAAACGAATCGTCGGCATTATTGATTTCTGTATACACAATTCTTGGAAAAGCGTTAACATCTGGCGCTTTTCGGTTATGAAAGCCTCCTGTACATAGCGAAACAAGTGTAGAATTCGCCTTTAGACCCGCTAATAATTCTGTTTTTGCATCAAAACTCATTGTGAACACACCTTATCAAGCTCTATCAATCATATCCATATACACCTTTTCCATTGCTTCCAAAGCCTCTCCTTCACCTTCGTCGGCACCCTTCTCTACGAAGGGATACGGAGGCATTTTGGACGTACCATATTCCAAAAACTTCGCTCTCCAAGCTACTTTTTTATTTGGACCTACCGTAACAAATTTTCCTTCATCACTTTCCTGCGGGCGTGAAACGGTAATATTGTCCTGAATATGAGGTTGATTTTTACCGCTTCGGTTAACATTTTCTCTTTGATATTTGGCAATGATTTCGCCACCAACTTTCAACGCCTGATTATCTACTTTGTCTATGTCATCAGCAAGCTTCTCAAAAAACTGCCCCAATTCATCGATTCCATCAAATTCAAAATTAGCCATTGATATCAACCTCATTGCAAATGATCTCAATATATGACCTGGAATTTCTTGCATAACCAAAGTCCAATATGTCAAAAATACGCCCATTCCAAACTGCACGCATATCATGCTTCAACTGCTTATTTTCTCGAATGACGATTTTCCTAGGAGCTCGAACACCAAGAGCTCCTGCGATCGTAACTTCTGGATTTCTCATGCTGCCGACCCCTTCAATCGCTCCCCAAACCGTGAATGCATCCTCATATCCTTCAACCCAATTACCTTCGTTGTCTTGAACTGTGGTTTTTCTTTGGAAAGTAATGCGTTTATTCAGTTTTGCTAATTTCACGGAGGATCACTTCCCACAGCACCGCTTCCATAAGTCAGCTGCATCAAAAGACTATTAACTGTATATCTGATTACATCGCTAGCCTTCCCAACCATTTCCCTGTTTTCATACCAATCTGATATCAGGGTCAAACAAAACAGTTTGGCCAACTCATTTTTGTTGTCATAGGTAACCCCAGTCGCCTCTTTCAAATATTGTTCTGAAGATGCAATGAGTGATTGAATCAATACATCATCATCGTTGGTATCCACCCTAAGCCACTGCTTCGCTTCATCCAAAGTCACGATAGCCATTATTCAGCCCTCGTTTCTTTAGATGATTTTCTCGTTTTTACCTCTTCCGCATAACCAAACTTGATCAGTTTGCTGGCCAACTCTTTGTTGAGCTCCGCTGTGTCGCCTGTTTTCAAATCGTATCCAATACCAACACAATCGATCAACACCTTAACCTTCATGTTCTCCCTCCTCCATAAAGAAAAGAGGGATTCAATAACCCCTCTTTACGATAACGTGATTTCGCCGTAAATAAACGCTTCATCGTCACGTATTTTAATGTCTTCCCGCTCAATAGCACGCCACAAAGTAGCGTCCGTTTCAAAAGCATCCATCGCAACATTAGAAGACATAATTTCAGTCGTTTGACGGTCAAACATGACAACCGCTTCTTTCAAATCCCCGATAATCATCGGCGCTTTTGTTGTTCCTGCCGTTGTATCTTCTACAGACGGCAAATCTTTGTTGGATACCATCACCACTGGGACGCCAAACAATTGACGCCCTGTTGGAGAAGAAACAGAAGGTTGTAACAGATAATTTCCGTTTCCATCTTTTTGCGTATCCAACCAGTTAAATCCGTCTTGGTTCGTTACCACGTTAGAGGTAAAACGAAAAGCCGGATCTAACTGAACATTTAACGCCCCTTTGATATCATCTACACTAGCAAGTGCAGTTTTGGCTTTTTGATTTAATAAAGCTAGAATTAATTTATTCCGTGTCACACGAGATTCATCGCCAATCCAACGGATCAATGTGTTTACAATGGCTTCGTTTGTATCTTTCAGCAACTCATTTAGCACTCGGAAAAAACCAGCATATTTTTTCACCTGGTATGTCAGTACCGTAAATTGCGGAGTAGCTTTTTCCGTAATCGTTCCACCTTCCGGTACTTCCACAAATCCTGCTTGCTGCGCACGTTTCTTAAACACGCGGCTACCGCTTAATGTGGAAACCGGCTCAACAGTTATCAAAGTTTGTAAAGCGTCTTTGCTTTCTCGATATTCGTTGATTCGAGTTTGAATATCTTGCGGAACTGTGTATCCGCCGTCCTCATTGCTTCCTTCACTCATAGCGTTTTTAAATCCCGTGCGGATATGATTGACAAACTGTTCAACTTCGTTTTCTTTTACTTCTACTGTTGTTTTTAAAGGTTCTTTGTTCTCAATCTCTTGTTTTTTCTCTTCGTAAACATCTTTCATCACGTCAAACTTATCTTGAAGCCGTTTCACTTCGTCCCGGATTTTCTTTGCTTCCTCAACTTTATTTTCCGCCAATAACTTACGGGCTTCTTCTTTTTTATTGTTGATTTTCTCTAATAGTTCGCGTAATTCTTTATTCATCCATAGTTCCTCCTTTGAAATTTTGGTGATAAAAAAAAGAACTAGATCAAATCCAGTTCCAGTAAAAGTTTTTCTTTTTCTTCATCTTCCATTTTCGGTTTATTAAATAACTCAATTGCTTGTTTGATAGACTGATTCGCACTATTCACAATAGCTAGACGGTTAAACGAAAAATTGTTTTCAATAACACCATCGTCCTGGTTGTTTTCTTGATAAAGAATACCGTCAGCAAACCTTTCCTTAACGGCGACATTCGCGGACATCCATGTTTCGTCATCCATCATTTGAGAAATTTTGTTTCTAGATCTCCCTGTTTTTGCAACATAGGCATTGACAATAGAATCCTTGATCGTATCCAGAATATCCGCAACCTTCCTCAAATCATGTTGATTTCCGTATGCGGTCGTCAAAGGATTATGAATCATCATAACCGCCATCGGAGACATGAAAATGTCATCCCCCGCCATTGCGATAACGGAAGCTGCGCTCATGGCCTTAGAATCAATCTTGACGGTGATTTTGCCGTCATGCTCTTTCAAAGCGTTATAAATACCAGCCGCTGCAAACACGCTGCCTCCATAGCTGTCAATCCATACCGTGATGTCCTTGCCTTTATACTGATTAAGCTCTTCTTTGAAAGCGTTTGGCGCCGTCGCCGGCACTTCAAACCACTCATAAATCCAAACATCTTCATCATCCACTATGTCGCCTTCAATGCGCAATTCAACGCTTTCAGGTTCGGTTTCAGTAGCCTCATTCTTGATAAATTTCCAAAACTTTTTCACCCTCCCTCACCTCCTTTCGCTCCGTAATTTGCGCCAAGCATGCTCAACGGGATATAGTTTCCGTTCGCCATTAACACGTCTCCGTAATCATCAGCAGGCATGTCTAAATAATCCCTCGCTTCGTTTGGTTTCATAATTCCGTTCTGCACCGCAGTCGATAAACTGTCCATCTGCGTTTTGATGTCCGCCCGTAAAATAACGTTAACGTTAAACTTAAAATAATAGCCCTGCTGAATCAGCTGATCACTCAAAACTTTATAGGTAATTTCTTCCTCGTATTGTTTCAAAATGTAGAGCAGCGTATCAACATAAAAAGCCAAGTTCTGCGCTTCTGCTGACGCATAACTTGACTTTTCGTAATCGTTTATTTGATTCGGCTTAATGCCGAACGCCGCTGCGATTTGCAGCGCACTATATTTCTTAAGTTCAAAAAACTGGCTGTCGGTCAGTTTGATGTCTAACGGCACGAGCTTCATTCCCAAAGGAACCGGAATGATTTTTCCAGCATTTTTCGATCCGCTTGCAAAATCCTCAAATCCTTTAACCAACCTTTCTTTCGCACTTTTATCTAAATTGCCGGTATATTCAAGAACCGCCTTTCCGGTTAACCCAGACTTATAAAGATTATTCATAAACGTTTGACTTTCCAGTGCCCCATCTACTGTACTTTTCAAAATATCCTTCACCGGCATACCAACAATTCCGTCAAAAGTGGAAGACGTTTTAAAATGGAGCACTTCATCGCTGCTAAATACATAAAGTTTACCTGTGTACGGATCAGAAAATTTATACCACAAACTGTTTTTTGTCCCCAATATCCCCGCGTCATCGATTACAATTTGAACGTATTGGCTGGGCATAATCCACAAATCTATCAGTTTTAAACCTTCATATCGGCACCAAACATAGCCATTCCCGTAATGGTTTCGGTTCATTTCCACCGTTGACCAAAAAACGGCGCTTGTCATGTAAGGGTTCGGGCGCAGCTTTAACAGGTTGTAAATTTCTTCTCTGTCGCTTTTCACGATGCCGCGTTCCGTCCGCTGATACATCTTTAACGGCAATTTACCAAGGCTTTCGGACAAGATTTTTAAACAAGCAAAATAGGTTGCTTCCGAAAGTTGGTCTTTTGGGGTATCGGGGTCAATACCTAACCACTTCAAAAGTAACGGATTGGCCATGTCTACCGTTTCATTTCGCGGCCGGAAAATTCTTATCAGGCGATTCCACCATCCCATTGTCTCACCTCCTTTACCAACCCATCATTTTGAGGTATTCTTCTGTCATTTCGTTAACGTCTGCGGTGTCGATTTTCAACATCGCTCTTACATGTGCGTTCAAAACCGCTGCAATCGGGTCAATGCGTTCCGTTGACTTGCTTTTATCTAGCATAATATTTTCGTTCGCATCCTGCCTTGTGACCGCATTGGAAAGAGCCCATGTCAATACAGGATTGTTGTTATGGATAATATTTCCTTGATATACTTGCTCGCGAAAATCTTTTGTTGCGCCGCCTAATGTTTGAATCCCTTGCCGAATTTCGACTACCGTGTATCCTTCCGCTTCCATGTCCTGCATGAATTGCGTAGCGTTCCAAGGGTCGGCGCAGATTTCTCTTACTTTCACGTTGTATTGCTGTTCAAAATTCTTGATATACGACTTGATAAAGTTATAATCCACTACTGCGCCTGGCGTGGTTGTAATCCATCCTTGCTGTGCCCATAAGTCATATGGTACTTTATCCGTTTTTCTTTTCCGGTCTAACGTATCTTCCGGCATAAAACTGTGGCTTAACACGATGTATTTGCCATCCTTTTTAAATTCAAAACCAACGCTCGTAAGGTCAATTTTTGCGGATAAGTCTACACCAACGGTACACTCCATGCCTTCTAATGTAGTTAGGTCAAAATCTTGTCCGCATGCCGCCCATTTCGACATGTCCATATAGCCATTGTCTTTCATGTCCACCCATATATTCATGTTCTTTGTTAGGAAGTTTCGCATCTTTTCAGGAACATCTAAAGCCGTTTTCAATTCTCCGCGCAAAAAATTAACCCCTTCCTCGTATGAACAAAGGATGGGGTTGGCTTTTTCCCAGTTCTTTTCGTCTTTAATGTCATCGCCTTTATCAAGCTCGTTTATCATGACAAAATATTCATCGTTTTCGATTGGGTTGTTAGGGTCAAGTATTTTCGAAACGTATTGATACTCAACAGAATAGCAAGGATGTTGTAATTCAAATCCTGCCGTTGTAATAATCATCATCAATGGTTGCGGTCTTGCGCCCATACCGGACACAAGAACGTCGTAAATTTCACTAGTCGGATGCGCGTGATATTCATCGATAATACCGCATTGTACATTCAATCCATCACCTGTTTTCCCAGCATCTTTGGAAAGCGCGGCAATAAACGAGCCGCTTTTTAAATGCTCGATTTTTCCGTAAGCGATTTTGTATTTTCCTTTTAGGAAGTCGCATCCTTGTATTTGCGCTTTAATTTCGTTCCACACGATCTTACTTTGTTCCGTTTTTGTAGCCCCGATATATACCTCGCTCATGTTTTCACCAAAGGCAAATGCCTCATAAGAGCCAACACATGCAAGGGATTGAGATTTTGCGTTTTTCCGGGCTACTTGCCAATATGCTTTTTTGAAGCGACGCAATCCAGTTTCCTTATGCACCCATCCGTAGATGTTGCCGAACACAAAGACTTGAATCGGCGCTGGCTCAATTCGTTGACCCGCTAACTTCCCTTTTGTGTGTTTAAAAAGCGTCATCCAATTGAGAAAGCGAAGCGCCTTTTCTTCATCGAATACATACGGGAATTCGTCCGTTCCCTCTCGCTCAACATCACGCAAAAATCGCCGACACGCCCATTTGTGTTTTTGACAAGCAATGATGTCACCATTTAAAACGTCATGACAATAATCAATCAGCCATTGTTTCAACATCAAATATCACCAAATAACTTTTCTTCCGGTGTCGGTTCTCTTTCTTCTTTTTTCGGCATAGCAAGCTTTGACCTGGACGCTGGTGTCAATCCGAATTCAGCCGCCAAGCTTTTCATTTGTTCATGCAACTGCTTTTTCTTGGTGAGAAGAGGATGAGGCACTTTATTTGTTTCGGCCGCTTTGTTGGTGTATTCGACCATGAGCCCCTCTTCCGCGATGATCCGGGTGCACTCGATATAATTGACATAGGCGTCACAGTACAACGCCAACGCGTCCACGTCGATATTGGTCAGCAGATCGAGATCCTGCATCTCTTTGACGATTCGCTTAAACTCTTTCTTAGCCTCATCGCTAAGCCATGCAGGCGGCTTCACTTTGTTTGCTTTTGGTTTCAACCGCTTTTCGGCTTCTACCCTCTGTTCGATTTCTTTTTTCGTCAATCGGTTTTTATTCCCTTGCAACAAATGCAGCTGAATCGGCATCGCTTTTCGTCCCATCACGTTCTCACCTCCTGCTTACCCCCTTTTACGAGAAAAAACGAATTTTGTGCGCGCGAAGGTGCCCGCACCGGTCCCGGAGACCTCCGCAAAACTTTTTCATGCCCCCCTATCCATACCGTCGTTTATCCTCCGCCGTCTTGCGGTTGTGGCAGGCTTGGCATAACGATTGCAGGTTATCCATATCCAATCGCTTGCTCCAATCCACCAGCAAAGGAACAACGTGGTCGACAATGACTGCCCTTGTAATCTTCTTCTCTTTCAAACAATGTTGGCATAAGTAATTATCTCTTGCTAAGACAGCTAGTCTAACCCGTTCCCACTCTCGGCTATGGTAGAAGGCTCTTGCTTGTTGGTTCCGTTTATACTTGTCGTATTCCTTATCGTTCCGTCTTGTTCGCTGTCTCTGCTCGGCTAGATGCTTATGTTGCTCGCAATATCTATCCCTTGTTAAGTTAGTGCAACCGATCTTGTTGCATGGTTTTAGTGGTCTGTTTGGCATTAAATCACTCCAAATAAAAAAACACCCGATTATTCGGATGCTCACTTAATTTAATTCAAACTTAATACATTTCATAGCCTTTTCATAATCAATATCTATATTTGCAGTCAGCTTTACAAACGGATACTTTTCGTTATATTCTTCAATCATTTTGGCTAACTCTTCTGTATCTTTAACACAATTATCAAGCATTTGTTTTAGCTCGTTTAAATCAATGTGAATTTTCATTTATCACCACTCCTCCAAATAAAAAAGCATCCACTGCTTTAGTTGTACTTATTCAAAACCACTCCGGCTTATCCCTGCTTGTTTCCTGCTTCCGTTTTTCTTTTTCATCCAAACACTTTTCGCAGAAGAAATAGTCAATCTTTGTCCATTCTGTCATGCCAGTTGTCACAAGATATTTGTTTGTTTTCTTGCAATCGTAATGAACGTACTTGTGTTCACACACGCGTTTAAAATTGTACGCTTGTCGCTTAGGTGGTTTTGGTGTTTTAGGTATTTCATAAACCATGTTATCCCTCCAAATAAAAAAGCACCCTGAAGGATGCAGCGTTTAATAATAAACAATTGAATCTTCGTCATCTAATTTTTCTTCTAAATTATCTATCTTCTCAATTTTCACAATATGTGAGGTTACAATTGATACGTTGTTATCAATCTTTATCACTTCATTAAAAATACTTCCAAAACCATTTGTTATCTCATTTATAAAAGTTTCCTTATCAATATCGATTTCATATGATTCTCCCGTAACTATTGTAATTCTAGTTTTAGGCACATCTCTTCCTCCTTTCATCCCCATATGTATTCGACAAAAGGAGGCGATTTTCCTACAACTTTCGTTCGACAAAATTCAACAACCCACAAACAGCCATGCGCACGATATTTTTAAGGGAGTTTTCTCAACTCCTTTTCTCGTATTTTTGCGCTGTCTGTGGGTTGTAAAAAATACGTAATATCTAACTGTGCTATTTCCTCACGCTATCATAATAACACGAAAAAAGGTTTCAAAAGTATCATGATAGTATCATTTTCATCTCCACCCAATTACTTCCGCAATCGCGTAAATAATTTCATTTCTCCATCGAAAAACCGTAGCCCTTCCAACATTCAACGCCTCTGCAATCCCATCCATGGTTAAGCGCTGTGGTTTTGTCCAATATTTTAGCTTCACCAGTTTTTTATATTCATCCGGAAGCTGGCGGTACACTTTATCAATAGCTGCTGTGATCTCTTCCATCCTTTGCAATCTTTTATGTGTCAACAACCGGTTAGCTGTTCGCTCTGTCGGAGAAGAAGGGAGATTACTTCTCCCGCCACCGACATTTTCATCTTGCTCCGTTTTTTCAAACAGTATTTCCTTTCGCAATCTTTCAATCTCTCTCAATGTTTCGTGGTAATAATACAGCTCTGCTTCAATATGCTTGAACGTCTGTTTCTTTAACTTAGTTATGGTCATAATCGCGCCTCCTCCTGCACTTTCTCGATTCTTGCTTTCAACGCTTGCAACAAACGTTCTTGCGTATCAGTTTTTTCTTGTAAAGCAGCCATCACATCTTCATCCACTCCGCCTTCAACCGTCAAATGGTGAATGATAACTTTTTCAGTTTGCCCTTGACGATGAAGACGTTTGTTGGCTTGTGCATATAGTTCCTGGCTCCATGTCAGTCCGAACCAAATGATGTGATTTCCGCCTTGTTGCAGGTTTAGTCCATATGCTGTACTGGCTGGATGGGCTAGTAATATATCAATCTGTCGGTTATTCCAATCTGTTTCATCTTGCGGCGTCTTCAATTCTCTAACCCTTAATTTTGTTTTCTCTAACGCTTTCAACAGTCGATCCTTGTCGTGCTGAAAGTTGTAAAAAACTAGTGCCGGTTTCCCGTTCAGCCCTTCAATCAATTCCATAAATGCTTCAATCTTGCAATCGTGGATGTTCACGATGTTTCGTTCTTCGTCGTAAACAGCACCGTTACATAGTTGCAGCAATTTGTTTGTCAACACTGCCGCCGATCCTGCGTCGATCGTTGCCCCATCCACCTGAAGAAGCATTTCCTTTTCAAGTTTCTCATACGCTTTTCTTGCTTTATTGTCTAGGGTAACCAGTATCGTGTTATACATGATGTCCGGCAACTCCAAATAATCTTCGGCTTTCATACTGACGCATATATCACCAATCAAATTTTGAATCGCTTGATCTGCCCCAGGCTTTGGAGCATAGGTGAAAACGCGGTCTCGGTTTCGTTGATCCGGCTCGAAATACCGTTCGCGAAAACCGGTTATTCGTTTCCCTAGACGTTGCCCACCATCCAACAAGTACACCTGCGCCCACAGATCCAACAATCCGTTTGGTGCTGGCGTACCAGTCAAACCGACTATTCGTTTGATGTGTGGCCGGACATTTTTCAGTGCCTTGAACCTCTTTGCCTGGTGATTTTTAAAACTGCTAAATTCATCGATCACCACCATATCAAACGGCCATTCGTTCCGGTAATAGTCCACCAACCAAGGAACGTTTTCGCGGTTGATAACGTAAATGTCGGCTGGTGTGTTAAGCGCTCGGACCCGTTTGGTTTTTGACCCTAAACAGATCGAAAAACGTAACAGCTGTAAATGATCCCACTTTTTCGCCTCTCTTACCCAGGTACTTTCTGCAACTTTCTTCGGTGCAATAACCAAAACCTTGTTTATCGCGAATCGATTGTATTTTAAATCGTTGATGGCGGTTAGGGTGATGACTGTCTTACCTAACCTAAGCCCATATCCAGAAACAGCCCTAACGCCGGCGTTGTGATCAGCCGGTTAATGCAGTATTTCTGATAGCTGTGTGGAATGAACTTCATTTGGCATCACCTCTTTTCTTTCCAAGTGTGTATCCGTATATAACTTCATCTACTTCACGTAGAAAAGAATCAACACCTTCTTTGCTGTCGATCACCCGGACATCACACCCGAACCCCTTCAAAACATTCATCTGTTTTACTTGCAACTTGGTCGGCTTTCTGCTCTGCGCTTTCAACTCAACAAAGAAGATCCGGCCGCCGGGAAAGATGACGATTCGGTCTGGCACCCCTGCATTTCCAGGCGATTCAAACTTATACGCTTTACCTCCTGCTTTTTTCACTTCATCCCGTAAATATATTTCAATCTCTTTTTCTCGCATTTTTCATACCTCCGAAAAAGATGTTTGACATTCTGCCAATTTCTTTTCTCCTTTTCTTTTTATTTAGGTTGTTTAGGTATATTAGGGTGTTATGTATAACCCCCTATTCTCTCTATTCCCTCTATTTTTTTTATTTAAATATATTTAATGTCAACAATGTCAACAAATATAAATAAATGTAGATGGACAAAGGCTTTCAGCATTGACATTCCTGTTGACATTCCTGTTGACATTTTTCAGAATGTCAACAATCTTTTTTTAAAACTTTGACATTGTTGACATTCCAAATTTTAGGAAATGTCAACATGTCAACGATGTCAAACAGAAAATCTGGTCGTTTTTCTAAAACCGCGCTGATTTCCGTACGGTCCAAAACGCCCTCTATAAGACTCCCAACCTACCAAAGATGCTAAAATATCGTTGATTTCTCTGGTGTCTGTTTTTTTCATGTATTTAATATCGTTGTTGAAGCATTCCACCCAAATTTCAGCTGCACAGATCCGATCCCGTTCCACGGTTTCCGTTTCCACTTTCCCGAACTCGCCCGACCAGTATAATCTCCGTTCCCCGATGGATCTTTTTTCCCAGTCAACCGGTACTGGCCGTTCAACAAATTCGCGAATGATTCCCTCTTTCACGTTACTTTCTTGGTGTTCTTCTTGTTGTTGTTTCGCAATTTCTGCGGCTTCTCCGGTTAAATATAAAGCCTCTCCTGTTTGCCAACGGACAAACGCTTCCGCATATATTTGATCGACTTCCTCTTCCAGATCGTCAAACACGCTCTTTTTCGGTTCAAACAGTCCAACTTTTACAGGCCAAAACCGTCTATTTCCGGTCCGATCTCGTAAAAATTCACTGTCATTGGTTGTCCCAAAAAATACGCAGCGTCGAGGATAAGGCATCGTGCGTTTTCCGTAAGCCTCTCGGAAAATGTCTTCTGTTCGGCTTAAAAACTGTTTGATAGCATTTGTTTCTGAACGGGAAAATCCGTTTAGTTCTCCAATCTCATTGATCCAAACACCTTGAATCATTTCACATGCTTCTTTTCCTTCGAACGTTTGCAAGCTGTCGCTGAACCAATCTTTTCCCATAATCCGCAAAAATGTACTTTTCCCTATTCCTTGCGGACCGACTAAAATCGGCATGTAATCATATTTCACGCCCGGCTGCATGGCTCTAGCAACCGCTGCCGTAAACGATTTTCGAGAAACAGCACGGGTGTAAACATTATCTTCGGCTCCAAGGTAATCATGTAATAGAGTGTCTAACCTTGGAACACCGTCCCACTCAAGACTTTCTAAATATTTTTTCACGTTATTAAAACGGTGTTTGTGCGAAACGAGAGTTAGGGCATGGTTGATTTTGGTTTCGCTGCTTATGCCGTATACCTTTTCCATATAGTGATAAATACCTGAATCATCAGATGTTGCCCAGGGGCGCGGTTCCTTCCGCTCATCCCAAGGCAGAGCGCCTAATACAACACCGCGATTTGCAAACTCGTCATAGGCAATTTTACCTTTTAGTTTTGGATCGTTTTCAAGAATAATCAAGACGTTATCAATTGTTTTTAAAGGTTGTCCGGTATTCGGACTGATTTGTAGTTTGCTGATCCAATTCAATTCTTCTTTTGTAGCAGGCGTATTGTTATTACTGTTGCCATTGCCAAAATCCTCAACGGCTTTCTCGTACCGCTCTTGATTGAGAATGGCTGCCACCCCAGCATCATTCAAAGCAAAAGCACACATTTCCGTAAAAGACGGTAAACGGTTCACCGGCGTATCTGGTTTGGCTTCATCGTCAAGATCGCCAAACTTGTGCAAACGGACCAGGTCAAATGCATTGACCAGTCTCCCGCTGCACGGATCCGTTGCGTGATGGGAGTATAAGAACAGCCCATCTTCATACACAACAGCACCACCAACCGTAGAACCGGCAACATAGGTGTACCTGTTCGCGTCAGTATCAACTGGCTCATAAACGCCAGGTAAAAACTTCTCAATCGCTTGATGAATGTTGTACTGCCGACAGAACGCCCCGACAACGCCAGGCTTTTCTAACGGATTCCCTTGCTTGGCAGCAAGTCTCACATGCTTGGATTCGTCTCCTGGTACCTGTGGCCACTCGTCGACATTCCGCCAATCGTTATAAAGCGATAAAAGGCCGTCTGTATCCAAGAAAGGCTTGTCTGCATATTGGAACACGTATTGACTATCAGCACAGCATGACGGCCAATACATGAGCCTATGAACTTGGAACGTTGTGGGATCCATATACGAGATACCGATGATGGAAGCTAGTTTTCTCGCTAACGGTTCATATTCATCAGCAGTTGCCGTTCGGTTCAAAGGAACAATCACCCGCAAACGGGGTTTTGCTTCCTCATGTTTGCGGGTGCTGTAGACGGCATAGGCGCATCCAAGCCCTTCAATGCGCCGTAACACGTCAGCTGTACCACCGGCAGGGATGTTATCCATATCCAGCGTGATCAAGTCCCTGCCGATGACGTGGTTAGCTTTTCGGCGGTTGCCCTCAAGCTTTCCTCCGACAAACCCGCCGACATCTTTTAATTCATCTTGTTCACGTTTGGGCAGTTTGAGATATTCAGCCAGTGTTTCTGTACCTCTGACAGCTGTTCTGAGCCGGTCAACCAATTCTGACCAGTACAATGTTTGCGCTGGCCAAAGAGTGGCCTTTCGGCTTCCAGCTGCAGATATGGTTATTTGTCTATCGTATTGCATGCAGATCACCTAGTTTCGCCATTTCTTTTAAGGCTCACGCCAATAAGTTATATCTCATCCAATCGTTGTACGTAGAATGGTTGCGCATGTTTCTCTTGAAGCCGGCAACGATTCTTCCGTTTGAACGGTTTTTGGAAATCGATCTTTCGAATGCAATAGGTTTTAGTGATTGTCGTTTGGCGCTCAACGTTTGAAACATGAATTCGACACACGTTGCCGGTGAAGTGTTTGCAACTTGGACACAATGTAGGATTGTACCGAACAGTTCCATTTTCATATTCAAAGATTCTAGTGGATTTCATCTTTTTTACTCCTTCTTGCGTTGATTTTTCATGAAATCTCTTTTTGAAGCTGAAAATAAACATATCTTTTCAAAATTTTCAGCTCGAATTCTGCGTCAAACAATTGTTTGTTAATCCGACTTTTCGCTTCTTCTAATTCGGTTAATTTAGCTTTCAACTTGTTAACCTCGTTTTCCAACGTAATGACTTCTTTTTGAGCTTGTTCCTTACTAGACATGGCGGTTTCAAAGTATTCTTTTAGATGCTCAGCGTGCCGATCTTTGTTTTGAATTTCTTTATGCAGCTGTTCAATCTCTTTTTTAAGTTTTTCTATCTCCAGATTTTGTTGTGGATTAACAATGTCATTTTGTTGTTGCAGCTCTTTTTTCAATGCTGTTACTTCTTCTTGAAGTGCCTGTTTTTCTTTCAAAAGCTTTTTGTAAGCTTCCTTTGTCGGCCGGCCATCTTCTTTTTCTTTAGCAGAGCCCCATTTTTCTTTTTGTTTGTAGACCCATCCTTCGCTTTTTCCGAACATTTCCGCTATCTTCTTGTTTGATAGTCCTTTCTCTCGCAGTTCGTTGTATTTTGTTTCTGTCAACTCTTTAACCTCAGTCATTTGTTTTTCATCCCTTTCTTTCAAAATGTCATCGATAGATTTACCAGCTTTATATTGTTCAAGTTCTTCCGATGTTAACCTGTACTCTTTTAGCTCCGGTTTCCATCCGTCTTGGTAGTCTCTTCTACCAAAACGGATTTCCCCCAATCGGTACGGTGAGATTTTCGCTCGAACCGCCATTCTCAAACTTCCCTTCTCATTTTCACAAAATAGATTTCCCCTTCGGCTACACCTATAAAGTCACGCCGGTATCGGTGATACTTTCCATCCGGGTTTTTCCAAAGTTTCCGGTGTCGTTTGACTTTTGCTATTGGAGCGACATAATCAAACCCCCGTTTTTCCAACTCGCGGCATTGTTTCACCAGTTCTTGTTTAGACTTTCCATACTTCGTAATAATTTGAATCATGACGCGTTCACCTCCGCAATCGGAAAATACGCAACGGGCATATGCTGAAAATGAAGATAATAGTTTGATAGATCGCGCAGCTCCAAACGTCCCGATGTACGCTGCGCGGTCCAGTATTCGACGATCAAACAATTGTTTTCGATGTTGATTTCGTACGGAAGTTTTTTAATTTTCTTTAAAAACTTGGTAAACAGTTTGTAATCAACAACAAGGGAAACATTTTCAAGCTGTACTGGCAGCACTTTTGAGGGATTGTAAAGCCTTTCCAGTTTTTCTAAATCTCTTAGTTTTTCAATTTCTTGTTCGTTTAGGCACCCTTTTTCTTTTCTGATTTTGGAAAGGTCTTTGATTTTTTGTTTAACATCCGCTTGAAACAGCTTCATTTCAGGCTTCAATTTTTCAAAACTGCCTTTTACGATTTTCACAACAAACACCGCCTTTCAATAGATTCGTATAGACATGATCAGGATTGTGATGTTGTCTGCTACCAAAAAGATCGGTCTTAAGCGTCCCGTAAATAAAAGCGAAAATTCTTTGCATTTCGCTGCCTTGAGCAGTTTCAATGCGTCCAGTAAAAACTGACCGTTTAAAACAAACCTCTCTTTAAATTTTGTAGGAAGTTTATAAAAAGCCCGATCAAAGCCGTTGAATTGGCACATCATTTCGTGTTCTTTAAAACGTATAATCGGTGTTTCTCCTAAAGCTGTTGGGGCGCAAGTAACAACATCAACCGCTTGTAACATTTCTTTGGTTTCAAAAGTGAAAGATTCACTGTTTCCCGGAATCTGCACCAACCGGTCTGTGTTCGGGTAAGGTTTATCAATCTTTTTCCCGGCGGGTGTGTAGATGGAGTTGGGATTTTTATCATGTTCAATTCCGAAAACTTTATACAGCCGCCAGGAATCAGTCACAACAAGCGAGCCGTCTTTATGGTGATATACGCCACGTAATTCGGGTTTACTTTCGCTAGCTGTTTTGATGACCTTATCCGCGTGTTTCATGAACGTTTCATATGTCAACATTTGCACATCAATCCTTTTTGTAAAATTCTGAAATAAACCCTTCCGCCTTCAATGGGAGACCAGGCGCCCATTCAATCGGTTCGCTCATGATGGCTGCGATCTTATCAAGATCAGCTTTTTCTTTCGGTATATCTAAGACAACCTCGTCATGTATATGAAAAGCAATGCTATAACCTGCCAGATGCAATCGCTTCAAGCTTTCAGCCAGGCAATCACGTGAAATCGCCTGAACGACATTTTCCACTAATTTCCCTCCATACGTTGAAACCCGCTCCCATTTTTTCGTAGTCTGATTCAAGCCGTAATAAAAAAGAGCTTCTTTGCCAAGATCATTTTCCGCAAGAAAGGGTTTAACATAAAACAGCTTTCTCCCGCTTGGCAAAGTGATTGTTAAGAAGTCTAAACCATTTACGATGTCGCTTTCTCTTGCGAGAATTAATCCTTTTACTCCTGCCGGCTGCCCCGTTCTCATGACGGACAATGCGGCGTTTTCCAAGCTGTACCATAAATCAACAATACGTTTGTTTGAGGATCGCCAACGTCTCACAATGTCCGGCAGCTCTTCTTCTGTCAGCCCCATGTCTAGTGCACCCATCTGAATCAGTGCGCCCTTTCCTCCCTGGTAACCCAAAGCCAATTCAGCCACTTTTCCTTTTTGACGTAACTCATATTCAGGATTTCCTTTCTTGATTAATTCGATCGGAACACCAAACATTTGAGACGCAGAAGCTTCATAGATTTTACCGTGAGTGTTAAAGACGTCTAATCTCCATTGCTCACCGGCTAACCAAGCGATAACACGGGCTTCGATTGCTGAAAAGTCAGATATAACAAACAGATGACCTTCACTCGGAACAAATGCTGTTCGTATGAGTTGGGAAAGCGTATCAAATACACTCCCATAAACCAGCTTTAACGCATCTATTTTTCGGGATTTGACCAACTCTCTAGCATGTGCAAGTGTTTCTAGGTAGTTACGAGGGAGGTTTTGTACCTGTACAAGCCGGCCAGCCCACCTACCGGTACGGTTGGCACCGTAAAACTGTAACAGTCCTCTCACACGTCCGTCTTCGCAAACTGCTTTTTGCATAGCCCGGTACTTTTTCACACTTGTTTTAGAGAGCTCTTGACGGATCTCTAACGCTCGTTTAATATCACCGTTTGTGTCTTTCACAAGTTTTGAAACTGTGCTTTTTTGCAGATTGTCCGTCTCAACCCCGTGGCTTTTGAGCCATTCCACCATTTGCTGTGCGCTGTTGGGATTTTCAAGCCCGGTGATAGCAGCAGCTTCTTTCATCAGCTGACTTCTAACTATTTCATCCACATACAAAGCGCTATCGACCATGTCTTGGTCAATTTTTACACCAAACGCATTAATCATCTGATCCAATTGCCATAATCGCTGTTCCTGTTCTGGCACGGGGAAATTGGACAATCGGCGCTCGATCTCTTTTTCTACCTCTACATCTTGCCGGCAGTATTCTTTGAAGAGCTCCCATTTCTCCGGCTCATGGTGTGGAAGTGTTCTGGTTCTCCCGCCGTTTTTCTTGTTGGGAGTAGTAGGCGTACAAAACAATTTGATAAGAGCTGACCCGATGGACATTTTTTGTTTGTCTTGCGGCAAACCAAGCACTTTAGCTGTTACGCCTAGTCCTGCAGTAAATCCGCAATAAAGACCGTGAATCATGGTGCAGCGCCATTGTTCAACCGGTGTATGAAAAAATTTGCTAAGACAGTACCATTCAAACGCCGCATTATAAGCGTGTTTTGTAACGTTTGGATCGCCTAGCGCTGTAATAATTTCATGTGGAATTTGCTCCCCTTGCGCCAGGTCAACTATTTGGGTTGCACCGCCATTAACCGAATAAGCAAATAATAGTATTTCAAAGTCAGGGCTCTGAACATATTTGTAGAGCCCTGATTCTTGGATATCCACTGTAGAAAATGTCTCAATGTCGATGTTGAGTGTACGGATCATATGCCGTACACTCCACCACTAATAGGCTGCCCTGTGATCGGGTCAAATTGTTGCGGTTGTTGTGGTTGTTGCCCATAAGGCTGTTGTGGCTGCTGTCCATACGGTGTTTGAGGTTGATATGTTTGTTGTGGTTGTTGCATACCTTTCGGCATTTGTGCATCAACATTTGACTGAACTGGAGTGCCGAAATCTGCTTCCGCAGCTGGTGCAGATGCTCCTAACGGCTCACCGTCTCTTGTTTTTTGAACGTTCGTGCTGATATACACGCCAATTCCTTTTTTCCCAGCGCTGTTGTAAGGTGCGAAATTAACAGCAATTCTTCCGTACATACCGCTGTAAATCTCAGTTGGGTCAAGAATCGGATTCAAGTTAATGTCGACGATTTTAGGCGGCTGATCTGCCTTAGATGTCGCTGTAAATACCCAATGCCCTTTACATTCTTCTCCGAATGGCATGCCGTCCGATGGGCGTACTCCATCACCGTCATGGATGGGGATAGCTAGAACAGGAGGTATAACCCCGTTCCATTTTTCTTTTTTGCCAATCTCTTTTGCTGCTTCAATCGCTGCATCAATTGCCTGTTTTGTAGCGATATCGGATTTTGGAACAAGAATTGTGACACTGAATTTCTCTTCTCCACCGAATTGGCTTGCACGAGGTTTCAATAAATTCACGTAAGAAAAACGTACTTCACCAGTAACAACACGAGTTGGATTTTGATTTGCCATGTTTACATCTCTCCTTTAAAGTGATTATTTTTTATGATCAACGACTACTTTTGCACCTGCAACTTCTGATACTCCCAGAAACCTATTATTCTCGTAAACAAAATCCACTTTAGACGTAACGTACCCTTTTTCATAAAGGTATTGATAGATTGCGTCTTCAAGATCTTCTCGATCTAACTCAACCGTTGTAACTTCCTTCATTCGCTCACACCTCCTTTTGCGTGTTTAATCTTTTCTTTGTAAGGAATCTTTGAATAACAAACAATGCAAAGAATCTCGTTGCCAAAAGCAATCTTGTAAACACTGTGTGTTATATCTCTTTCACATCTTGAACATTTCATTGAAAATCACTCGCCGCATCAGGTGCAGCAGTGATAGCCTGACGCTTGTCCGATATCGGAGCAAGTGTAGGTTTTCCAGGCGATTTTTCCACAAAACCCGCTTCCTCTACTAAACTGCGAAACTCTTTTTTTCCCAGCTGTTTTTCAAGCTTGGAAACGGTCAAAGGCACACGTTCATAAAGCATGGCTTCATCAATGCCATTTTGCTTCAAGTGTTCGAATGCTTTGTCTATGTCTGTGAACTGTCGCACACTGCGACCTTCAACCGCTTTCCATCCTGGAATCTCGTTCCCTTTCAAGCATTCAGCAAGGGCATATTCTTTCAAGTCTTTCACCCAGGCTTCAATATGCAGCGCTTTTTCTAAGATGGTTCCCACCTCTTCATTGCTGATGAGAGGCGGTTTCATTTGCTTGAAGTCTTCAAGCGCTGTGTACTGTTCAGCCCTTGCCCGGCATTGTGCTTTTGCCCGGCAGAACTTGCAATGTTCGCCAGGAACAAACTCCCCTTCACCGTTGAAAGCTTTTTGGGCAATCGGTTTGATCTCTTCGCCCCAAGCTAGCAAATCATCGATTGAAAGCGACCATTCCGAAATGCTGTCTAATCTCGGTTGCACAATGGCCAAATGAACCTGTTTGATGGGATACAACAGACTGTATTCCAAGTATGCGCCTAATGCGTACAGTTTCATCTGCGGGTTGTTTTCGGCTGATACCGGCACACCTTTCCCATATTTGAAGTCGGTGACGTAAAGGTCTTCCCCGTGAATGATGATACAGTCACAAGTTCCAAAGCCTTCCGGCGCATACGCACTGTAATCTACCCTCTTTTCAACTGCTACATATGGCTTGGAAGAAAAGCTGAGTGTAATAGATTGCAAGTATTCAAGATATGTGTCCGTATGTTTCAACATTTCATCTTGGAACAATTCGTGTTTTTTGAATTTGTTTAGCCGCATGGTAAAAGAGCGTTGGCTCATTGGCTCAACAAAATACTTTCTCAGCTTTAACTCGGCGATCTCATGAGCCAGTGTCCCTTCTTTGGCGTATTCACTCGTTGTATCCGGAAACTGCTCTTCAAGCCTTACAGATGGTGTGCAAACCAGCCAGCGATGGGCTCCGCTGGCGGAAAGCAAAGCGTGATCACGTTCTGCGTGTGCGATGGTTGTCATTAAATTTTCGCCCCCATTTCACGCAGCTTAGTTGCAAATGCGCCATATTGTTCTTTTGGAAGTGCAGTCAAAGCTTGTACACCGAATGAAGCGAGCAGTTGAACCAATTCTTCACGTCTTCCGGCATCAACTAATTGTGTTGCCGCTACTGCAAGCTGATCCAGCGTGTAGCTTGGCGCTGATGTCGGCACAGCTTGTGGTTGTTCCTGCTGTGTTGGTTGTTGTACTGGTTGTTCAGTTTGTTGTGCTGGTTGTTGCGTTGGCGCAGCTGTAGGCACCGCGCTTGGAACGGCTTGTGCGTCTAGTGCTAGTTGCCCTTGCTGGGTTGGTTGAATAGATTCAATATTAGAAGTAATGGCTGCGGCTGATTCAGGATTTTTGCTGATTGCATGAGCAAGTGTTTGTATCGCGTTCACCAAATCAGGTGCTTTGATTTCAACAGTAATATTCATTGTTTTTATTCCTCCTTGTGATAAAATAACGGTAGGATTGTTTTTCTTAGCCTGTCTCACTGTTCCCAGCAGTGAGGTGTTTTTTATTTTGCAGTTTTCTCTTTGACACCAAGCCTAATAAGATATTCAGGCAAATTTTCATACAAGACAATTTCGCCATTTGGAAATTGGAAAATTGTATCACCGTGAAAAATCTCATCTCCGCAAGCGTCAATTCCCCAGTGAGAATTTTCATGTCGCAAATTATGTCCATTTTTCATGTTTCAATCCCTCTCTCAACAATAGTTAGATCAACACCCTTCTTTTGCATATCACGGACTATTTGTACCAATCGATCGTGCTCCTTTTTTCTTCTGACGAGCTTGTCCAGATCGCGTTTGCAAAGCTGGTATTCCTTTACCCAACGATCAGCTGCATCGATATTGTCATTTCGCAGTTCCATCCGGGCCCGATCTAGGCAAGAGTGACAGCATTCATACAATTCAGCAGCCAACTTTCGATCTTGTGGAAGTACGTTCACTGTGACCACCTCCTTTCAATCTTTCGGTATCTCACGTATTTGATTCGTATAGCGATGCACCAGCATCAACATGCCACCATTTCGCTTCGATACCAACCAGTTGTTTGGATTGAGATTGTACCGTAGCATGGTGAGTTTTTCTTTCCGAGTTGGCCGCTTGCCGTTTTTCAATATTTTTCACCTCCTCAAATACTTCTTGCTTCTGAAACAGTTCTATACAGCTGCATCACGAACGGATTTTCTTTCTCAAACTCTTGATCCCGCAGAGTTGGAATCCCATAAGCCTGCTCCAGATCGGTCATCAGGTTGGCAAGCCTGCGATCTTTGATAAACTGCGGAGCATTTGACGCAAGGATTTCTTTTAACCGGTTTGTATAAGTAAGCATTTCACCGAATGTCATTTGGATCACCTCCTTAATTTCTTTTGATTTTCTTTTACCATTTTTATATAAATGGCGATAAAGCGATCTAAAGCTTCTTTTGACGGCTCTTTCCTTGCCCCTACGCATCGTACGATTACTTCTGGTTGTTTTTTCATGGTGACCATCTCCTTTATAGGAGATTTATGCATAGGGTTATTGTGTACAACACTGTGAACTACCGACAAAAAATCACCTCCCTTTCGCAATATAGTCTCTCGGAAATTAGTTTTCCGCATTCGCTCTAGTCTTTGGACTAGGGCTT